>Ga0068712_1000725_pt1 | contig 56683 bp, 49 predicted proteins | sample MTBAKSrepl1MetaG_FD_62987 | JGI IMG/M metagenome (GOLD analysis project Ga0068712, IMG submission 62987) | Enrichment culture microbial communities from Arthur Kill intertidal strait, New Jersey, USA, that are MTBE-degrading - MTBE-AKS1... | ecosystem: Environmental > Aquatic > Marine >... | reverse complement strand
ATAACCGGGTCGGTCGGGACAACCGGGCCAAGGCCACGGTCCGGCCATTCAACCAGGAAGTTTTCAACGTCTTTGCCCAGGCCCAGTTCCGCACAGAGTTTTTTGGCTTTGTCTTCTTCAACCCTGAACTGGCCGTAGAACAGGGCGGCAACCAGACTTTCAGCAAGCCCGATTTTTTGGCTGATCTGATCAAAAGTCAGGCCTTTTTCCTTTTTGGCGGCCAGCAGTTTTTGGGTGTACTCCGAGATTTCCATAATTCCTCCTCATGCTGTGTTGTTGAAACTGAATGACGATAAACTGCTCAATATTTGTTCGCTAATTGAGCCTTGAAAATATCACTGCAAGGTGTTGATGAAAAACTATTTTTAATTTTTCAAAAAATTAAAACCCGGCCGCCACTCCGTTGCCGCGGGGGTCCGAAGCGCCTTCAATCAAGCCGCCTGGATGGTGAACAACAGCCCCGGCATGGCCCATGACCTCGTCGTAATCGCCGATGATTTCAACATCGTGACCGGCAGCTTTGAGTGCGGTCAGAACCTCGGTTGCAAAACGGTTTTCGATACGAAGATTCGTGGCACTGGCCCCCCAGGTCCTGCCCAGAAGCCAGCGCGGTGCGGTAACCGCCTGTTGGAGTTCCTGGCCGTACAGTACATGCCGGGCAAAGACCATGGCCTGGGTCTGGGGCTGACCCTCGCCACCCATGGTGCCGTAGGCCATGACGCGGCCGTCGCTGAGAAGGCCAAGCGCCGGCTGGATGGTATGGAAGGGGCGGCGCTGGGGCTTCAGGCAGTTGTGATGGGCCGGGTCGAGGCTGAAGCTGACGCCGCGGTTCTGCCAGGTGATGCCGGTTTCGGGCAGCACTACCCCTGAGCCGAACTCCCAATAGATGCTCTGGATAAAACTGACCACGCGGCCTTCGCTGTCGGCGGCCCCGAGCCAGACGGTGTCGCCGGGTGCGGCAGGTTCGGGCCAGGGCAGGGCGGTTTCCATGGATATTTCGGCGGCTAGGGCGTCCAGTTTTTCGGGCGTCAGGAAAGACCTTGGGTCCGCTTTCATGTAGTGAGGATCGGTGACATAACGGTCGCGGATTCGGAATGCCCTTTTGGTGGATTCGACCAGGCCGTGGACAAAATCGAAACCTTCGGCCTCCTTGACGCCGAGCCGGTCGAACACGCCGAGCAGGATCAGGGACGCCAGCCCCTGGGTCGGCGGCGGCATGTTGAAAATCCGGTGTCCGGCCACCTCCACGGTCAGGGGCTTGAGGCGCAGGGCCCGATGCCTTTCGAGGTCGGCGAGAGTGATGGGGGAGCCGGCGGCCTCCAGTTCGGCGGCAATGGCACGTGCCAAGTCACCCCGATAAAAGGTGTCGAGACCTTTGTCGGCCAGCTCTTTCAAAGTTTCGGCCAGGGCCGGTTGGCGGAAACGGTATCCGATGGCAGGGGGATGACCTTCGGGGAGAAAAGTTGAAGCGAAGCCTGGCACGTTTTTTAATTCCTCCAGTTTCCCGCTCGTGTTGGCTGCCTGGGTCCGGGTCACGGCGAATCCATCCCGTGCCAAAAACGTGGCATCTTCGAGGATACGGGAAAGAGGCAGGCGGCCGCCCCATTTTTCTTTGCTGAAGCGATAGGCTTCCTCCCAGCCGGACACGGCTCCGGCCACGGTCAGGGCGGCCAGCGGTCCGCGGCTCGGGATGGCATCGAACCCTTGGCCTTTGTAAAAAGCGATGTCAGCCTTGCCGGCAGCCGCACCGCAGGCATCGATCCCGGTCACCTCTCCGCCCGGCGTGTGAATCAGCCAGAAGTTGTCGCCGCCCAGGGCGTTCATGTGCGGATAGACGACCGCGATGGTGCTGGCCGCGGCGATCATCGCCTCAATGGCGTTGCCGCCGTCCTCCAGAACCCGCAGGCCGGCCCGTGCCGCCAGATGATGCGAGGCCGTCACCATGCCCCGAAAAGACTGTGCTGTCTGCAGCATATCTGAGACTCCTTTCGTTATTCAGAATTCCAAGTTGAATGCCCTATCGTTTTACGCCGCGGATTGGCAGGTCGCCGGACTTTCCAGCCAGAGGCGGAAAACAATGACGATGCCGGCCAGCATGTCCCAGCCCGAGGTGTGGCCATATTTTTCGATGTCTGAAAGGGTTTGAACTATTTTTCCCCGGTCGCCGGACAAAATGGCGTTGATGGCCGAATGAGCAACCTCACTTCCCGCCCCTGCCATGGCTTCCCGCAAGTGGGCGGCACTGATCGGATTTGTTCTTTGCGCGAGAAGCCGGGCCACCGGGGAGGAAAATGCCCTCAGAACCGGGAATTGTTCCAGAGTGTGAAGGCCAAGCATGATGCCCCCGATCAGATCATCGCCTGACGGCGTCAACCCCGGTCCCAGACCCAACAATTCCTGCCAGGACGAAATATCCGCTTCCGGAATATTTTCAGGATCGGCCAAGGCTCTCCGGAGCCGGCTCTGCAAGCGCTTCAGAGGTCCGGCAGCGTGTTTTAAGACGGGTTTGTTTCCCAAATCCCGGTTTGGGCCGGTAGCGATGAAACAACCCAGGCCCTCCTCGGGAAGCCGGGAAACGGCAACGGCCTCCAATATGGCCAGGCCCCGTTTCATCCTATCCGGATTCGGCCCGGAAGGGGGGACTGGGCGCCAGACCCCGGTGCCATTGACCTCCAGGAGGAAGCGCCGCCCCTCTATCCTCACACAATCGTTTGAAACCCTCACCGCCATGCCTGTTACAACGCCAGGAAGAATTCGCATGTCATGCCCGGGAATGGTGGTGATCACATTCAATGGGCACATGCCCAGAGAGGAAGATCCTATACAGATAAAACCACCGTTGATTTCGCAATAAAAGCAGTTCCTGAAAACGGCGCTCACCCGTCCTTCCCCGGCTCGGCTCAAAATACGGGCCGCGGTGGCTCCCATTTGGAGAGCCTGGAAGCGGAGCGGGCCGGACGGGTCAGCTCTCATCGCTATAAATCTGGGTGCCGGTCACACCTGACAGGGCATCCATCGCTTCTTCCAAACGGCCGATGATGGCCCGCTTTCCGCCACCTTCGAGGAAACGGATGGCCGCATCAACTTTCGGCCCCATGCTCCCGGCAGGGAAATGGCCCTCGTCGCGGTAGGCACGCAGTTCGGACAATGTCACGCGGTCCAGTTCCTGCTGTTCCGGTTTTCCGAAATGAATCGCCACCTTGGAAACCGCGGTAAGGATCATCAAAACCTCGATCCCCAGAACATTGGCCATGTGAGCCGAGGTGAGATCCTTGTCGATGACCGCCTCGACCCCGTGCCTTACACCTTTCGGGCCCCGGACAATGGGGATACCGCCGCCGCCGCCGGCAATGACCACCGTACCCCTTTGAGCCAGAGCCTGGACCAGCGAAATATCACAGATATGGCGGGGTTTCGGCGACGGCACCATGTGACGCCAGCCGCGGCCCGCATCTTCTTTCATGAGCCAGCCCAGCTCCATGGCAATCTTGTCGGCCGTCGCCTTGCTGAAGAATGGCCCTATCGGTTTGGTGGGGTTCTGGAAGGCCGGATCGTCGGGATCGACTTCAACCTGGGTCAGCAGGCACGCCACATGCCTGGGGCTGCCGGCCTCACGCAAGGCGTTTTCCATGGCCTGCATGAGCAGATAGGCGATTCCTCCCTGGCTGTGGGCGACGCAGATATCGAGGGACATCGGGGGAATATGCTCCCGGGTCAGGGCCTGACGCATCATAATTTTGCCGACCACCGGCCCGTTGCCATGAGTGACGACCAGCTCGTTGTCCAGTAGCATGAGCGGGAGAAGCGCCTTGGCCGTCTTTTTCGCAATAATTTTCTGCTCTTCGGAAGTGCCGGTGATGTTTTCGGGGTGGGTGGCATTGCCGCCGATGGCCACGAGTACCCGGGCCGGTATCTCCATTTTTGCAGATGATGTGGGCATGGCTTATCCTCCTTTGCGCTTGAGACAGGCCAGAGCCAGGAGCGCCGCATCGGCGTTCGAAGGAGCCACCAGGATGCCGGCTTCTTCCAGCTTTCTGACCTGAGAGGCGCGGTTCTGGACATCAAGGTCGGTTCCCGTAACGGAAGCGACAATCAGGGGGCTGGCCTTCTCCCGGGGCGGCAGGACAGTCGCCAGGTGTCCGGCCGGATCGTCGTGGGCACCGTAGCCGATGACCACGTCAATCAGGATGACGCCGACCTCAGGGTTGGCCGAGGCTTTCACAATGGCCTCGTCGCGGACGCTCGGATCGATCATCGGGTGGGGCCGCCCCCGGGTGTACTCGTCATCGCCGAAATCGATAAAACAATGTCCCCTGGAATTCTTTTCCAGTTTGAAAACACCCGGGATCGGAACGTTGGAATTCAACGGTTCGCCGGCCTGACGAAAAACGAACTGGGCTTCGGCGCAGAGGGTTCCGCCTGAAAAAAGCCCGACCACGGCAGTTTTTCCTTCGGGAGGGGTGAGCGCGGCTTTTTCCGGCAAAAAACCGGTAGCGGCCGAAGCGTCCCCAAGGGCCGATTCAGCAGCGGCTTTCAGGGTCGCTGCGAGGACCGCGTTGCCGGGCAGCTCAAAACCGGATGCCCCGAGGAAACAGACGGTAAAACTTTTTCGGCTTGCCTTGATCCGGGCCAGGATCTTTTCAGCAACGGACGGCTCGGGCGGCTTGGAGATCAAAACGACATGGCGGGTATCGGGGTCGCCATCCAGGGCATCCAGCGCCACAAGGGTGGAAATGCCGCCGACCTCCTTTTTGAGGTCGCGCCCGCCGACCCCGATGGCCTGGGAAATACCCCCGCCGCCCCGGCTGATCAGGCAGGAGACTTCCTGGATACCGGTTCCCGAAGCGCCGATAATGCCGATGTCGCCACGCTTGACTTTGTTCGCAAAGGCCAGGGGGATGCCATTGAGGATGGCTGTCCCGCAATCGGGCCCCATCACCAGCAGGCCCAGTTCCCGGGCTTCATTTTTCAGGGCGACCTCCTCTTCTACCGGAACGTTGTCGCTGAAAATCATGACATTCAGTCCCCGCTGAAGGGCTTTCCGCGCTTCCGCCGCGACAAATTCACCGGCTACGGAAATCAAAGCCAGGCTGATAGCCGGATCGGCCTTCAAGGCGGCCGAAAGGGTTCGCGGCCGCCAGGTGTCTCCTTTTTCCCGGCTAACGGTCGATTGTTCGAGAAGATTGAGGGATTCCCTCAGAGCCTTGTCGGCGGCCGCCTGATGGGCTGCCCGGATGCCGATAATAAGATCTCCACCCGCTGCCTTTTCCCCTTCCGGACCGAGAATGCCGGCTTCCGTCATGATCTTTTTGTTGGAAGGGGTCCCCATCATGAGAGCGGCCTCTTCCACCTCGTCCATGCCGGCAATGGCCCGGGAAAACCGCATCAGGGCTACGGAATCCAGATAAAATCCGGTTTTGACCAGATTGACAACGACTTTTTTCATGCGACACCTACCATTCCGGCGAAAGCGACAAGACCCTTTTCGAAGCAGGCCTGCGGGGCGCGGACGACACCTGCTCCGACCTGGCCGACACCCGGTTCCTTATGGGCGATGCCGGTATTGATGGTGGGGGCCAGCCCGGTTTCGAGAACCAGGCGGATGTCGATCCCGGTGGGAACCCCCAGATAATCCATGGCGGGGATGGTCCACTCCGGATTTTCCCCGACCGTGATTTCGGTCATGGCGCGGGTGAAATTGGCGGCATCGGAAGCCACACCGGCGCCGACAAACCCGGCGACCGCCGGGGCTGCCCCCATGGCGAATCCGCCCAGGCCGATGGTTTCGACAATCGCCGAGTCCCCCATGTCCGGGTTGGCATCCTTTTCGGAAAAACCCGGGAAATACAGCCCGTTGGGCATCTCTACCGGAGCGGTAAACCAGGCGTCGCCGGTGGCGCTGACCCGGATGCCGAAGTCCGTTCCGTTGCGGCACATGGCAGTAACGACGGAAGAATAGGCTATTCCAGCTACCGGATCCATGATGGCCTTGCCCAGGGCCATGGCGATGTTGAGGAAAAACTGATCGTTGCCGCCCATGAAGGCCAGACTTCGTTCCAGAGCGTTCAGATCGTCAGCCGTCCTGGCCAGGGCCGGCGCCAGCTGGCGCAGGATCAGCCCGGAACACCCGACATTGCGCTGATGCATTTCATCGCCCATGGAAAGGCCCCGGGCCACCAGGTTCTTGAGCGGGATTCCCTTGGTGCTGCGGATGGCCAGCCCCAGGGCCGGCCCGAACTCGTCCCGGATCCAGCGCAGCCGGTTAAGGACCTCCTCGTCATTGCCACCGAAGCGCATCACCTTGCCAAGGCCCTCGTTGATGGTGCAAAAGGTGCGATTCCCGAATTTCCTGTTTTCGACCACCAATACCGGCTGATTGCGGGTCGTCATTCCGGTCATGGGGCCGACGGCGCCGAAGTGGTGATTGGGATGGAAAGCAAATTCACCTGCCGCAGCCATCCGCTCGGCAACGGCCAGATTCTCGGCCCAGCCCTCGAAAACGGCAATGCCCGCAATCGCTCCCTTCATGGGGCCGCACATGCGTTCCCATGCGACAGGGGGGCCTGCATGGAGGATCATGCGGTCCTTCAGTTCCGGGATGGCCTCATGGGCCGGCACCACATCGACCAGAACCGGATCGGCGGAAAGCATGCGGCCCAGAGCCTCTTTATTGGCCCGGTCGATTTTTTCCTTGATTTGTCCCTGCTCCAGCCTGGCCAGGAGGGAGGCTGTTTCCGGGTTGCCTCCAGCGGGAGGCAGCCAGTCGACCTGGACAACCGGGACCTCTTGTGACTGAAGATTGTCGGCGAATTCCTTGAGGCCGATGTTGACCACATGCAGTGGTTCGGTTAACAGTTTCGAGAGATGGTTCAAATTCATCAGTTTTTCCTTTCGAGAACAACTTTCATGCTTCCCTTATCACACCCCTGGGTAAACCATGCGCGGCAGCCACATGCTGATGTCCGGCAGGTAGGTCAACAAAGCCAGGGCAATCAACGCCAGCACGATGAAAGGGGCGGAGCCGCGAACGGCCTGCAGATAGTCCACATCCCCGAGGGAACTGGCCACGAACAGGTTCAACCCGAAGGGCGGGGTGAACATGCCGATGGCGCCGTTTACGGTCAAAACAGCCCCGAGATGGATGGGGTTGATGCCGATCTGGACGCCGATCTTATAAAAGAGGGGTGCCAGAATCACCATGATGGAGGCCGCGTCGAGGAACATCCCGACAATCAGTACGGTAACGTTGATGAGGAAGAAGACATGATAAGGATTCGAACTCAGGGACAGGACCGAATCGGCAATCGTCAGCGCCAGGCCCTGGCTGGTGAGGAACCAGGACAGCACCGAAGCTGCCGAAAGGATGATCATGACCTGGGCAGTGGTGATGGCAGCGGATTTGATGGAATCAAAAAGCTGACCGAAAGTCTTTTCACGGTAAACGAATGCCGATACGGCCAGGGAGTAAACGACCGAAGCTGCGGCGGCCTCGGTGGGGGTGAAAACGCCCATGTAAATCCCGCCCAGAACGACAATCGGAACCCCCAGACCCCAGGACGAATCCTTGAGACCTTCCCAGAGCTGTGTTCTGGTGGGAGGGGGCATGCGTTCGACCTTGTCCCGGCGGGCAATGTAATAGCAATAAGGGAGGAAGCATAAGCCGTAAAGCAAACCGGCGCCGACTCCGGCCATGAAAAGGGCGCCCACGGAAACGCCGGTGACCGCCGCGTAGACAATCATGACGATGCTCGGAGGAATGATAATACCGATGGAGCCGGAGGCGATGATGACGCCGATGGAAAACGGTTTGTTGTAACCGTTCTTCTTGAGCGCCGGGTACAGCAGGGAACCGACGGCAACAACGGTCGCGGGGGCGGAGCCCGAAATGGCGCTGAAGAACATGCTCGAGGAGACCGCCGTCATCCCCATGCCCCCCGTGAAGCGGCCGACCAGGAGGTTGGCAAGATTGACGATCCGGCGGGACAGTCCCCCGACATTCATGAGATTGCCGGTCAGGATGAAAAACGGGATCGCCATCAGGGCAAATTTATCGAGACCTGCAAAAAGCCGCTCTATGATGATGGCCGGGGGGAGGCTTCCACCCAGAAGCATCGCTCCCATGACGGAGCCGGCAAGGGCGATGAAAATCGGTACCCCGACAACGAGGAAAATGGCAAGAAGGAAAAAGAATGCTGTTATCATATGTTGTTACCCTAAACTTTCGGGATGAGCTTCCAGCTTCTCACCCCAGAAAACGTGCCATAACTGCTGGCCGAACCGCAGCGCCATCAGACCGGCGCCGACGGGTATGGCCAATTGGACCAGCCACATGGGGACTTGAAGGGCCGGGCTGACCTGTCCGAACATACGGGTCTGGATAATCAGCTTGGCGCCGTAAAAGAGAACGAGGAGACAAAAAACCAGCGAAATCAGGTTGATCAACGCTTCGGTGGGTTTGCGCAAAGGACGTGGGGCGAATTTGACGACAATATCGACCCCGATGTGAAGCCCCTGGCGGGCGGCGGCACTCCCCCCCAGAAAAACCATCCAGACGATTTCGTAACGAACCAATTCCTCCGCCCAGGGAAACCCCCAGTTGAAGACGTAGCGGGCCACCACGTTGACGAAAAGAACCAGGGACGCCGTGGCCAAAAGAAGCCCCAACAAAAGTTCTTCAGCGTGCGAAAGGATCCTGTCCAGCCTTGACATTATTCCCCCATGTCGATTGAAACTATTTGATCGATAGTTTTTTTGATAACAGGCGGCAGCATCCTTGCGGTGCTGCCGCCCGCTTATTCCAAAAAATTGTTATTTGCTGTCGGCCTTTTTGATTTCCTGATAAAAGGCATCCAGCAGGTCCTGGCCGATCTGGCTGGCAAATTTCTTATGAACGGAAAGGGTCGCCTCCTGGAACTTGGCTATCTGCTCCGGGGTGAGCTTGCTGACCTTGGTCCCACTTTCCGAGATAGTCTTGATGTAGCCTTCCTCACGCCGGGCGGTCTCCGCACGTTCGAAATCCGTCATCTCGCGCGCCGCATCAACCAGAATTTTCTGTTGCTCCGGCTTCAGCCCATCGAACCACAGCTTGCTGAAAACAAAGGCGTAGCCGAGATAGGCATGGTTGCTGATAATCAGGTTCGACTGAACCTCGTAAAACTTCATCTTGGTAATCGAGACCAGGGGGTTTTCCTGACAGGAGACAACGTTTTGCTGGAGGGCGTTGTAGGTTTCCCCGAAGGCGATCGGTACCGGGTTGCCGCCGAGAGCTTTGAACTGTTCCATGATGATCGGGCTTTGCATTACCCGGACTTTGTAGCCTTTGAAATCCGCAGGTTCCTGGATGGGATGGTTGCAGGTGAACTGCTTGAAACCGCTTTCCCAGAAAGTGACGCCCTTGAGGCCGACTTTGTCCAGGGTTGCCAGAAGCTTATCGCCTACTTCACTGTCCAGAACCTTATGCGTCACCTGGGGCGAGGGGAAGAGGAAAGGCAGGTCGACCAACTGCAGGGCCGGCACGAAATTGCTCAGCTTTGCGGTTGGAATAATCGCTCCCTGCAGGGCACCGAACTGCATCTGTTGCGTAGCTTCGACATCGTCTCCCAAGGCGTTGTTGGGAAAAATCTTGACCTGGATTTCTCCGTTGGTGCGGCTTTCCACGGCGGCCTTGAATTTTTCAGCGGCCAGATGCTGGGCGCTGTCCTCCGGCAAGTCATGATGGAATTTCAGTTCAATAGCCATGGACAGAGCTGCCGTGCCTAGAACAAAACCAAGAACCGCAATAAAGACCGTTAAACTTTTCAGGATGGATTTGGATCTGCTCTCATTCATTTTTTATCTCCTTTTGTTGGAACCGCTTTGTTTTCGAAAATGGCAGGGTGGAATAGTGAGGATAAAATCCATCTGCTTTATTAAAGAAATCAGATAGCCTGGGGCCGAGCCAGGGGGGTTATCTTTTTACCGCATCCCATGTTGCGCCTATGGCCTCCTCGATCAAAGGTTCGTCAAGAGTCAACAACCCCAGATTATTGTCCATAATGGCGTTGATCATGGGGCCGAAAGTCAGATCGAACAGCAACATCAAGGGGAGTTTTTTGATGATTTGCTCTTCAATGCCCAACTTGAAAAGAGCATGGAAGGGTTCTACGTAACTGTCGAGCCTTTGCCGCAGGTTGCAAACCCCATAGGGGGAATAGGAATATTGTTCCATGAAGCGAAATTCCAGGGGATTCTCCATCAGGTAACGATAGGTATTACGGCAAAGGTGAAAATAACGTTCTCGAAAGGGAAGATCCTCCGAGTAACCTTTCAGGATGAACATACTCTGCTTGTTTTCAAGCTCTTGCTGCAGGGCGTGGATCAATTCATCCTTGGTCTTGAAGTGGCAGTAAATGGTTCCGACGCTGATCCCGGCGCGCTCGGCGATCATGGAAGTCGGGGATCCGTGAAAGCCGTTTTCGGCAATCAGCTCCAAAGTCGCATGGAGAATGGCGGAGCGTGTGTCGGTTTTTTTTGTCATAGAAAAATCCCGGACGCTGTTTGTGACTGAGCGTTCACTTAGTAAAATTTATATAATCTTCCACGAAAATGTCAAGAAAACTTTTTTTTGACAAAAAGAAAGTAAATTTAAGATTTTTTACTGAGTGTTTGCTCATTAAAAATTTGTTTTTCCCAGATAGCGAAACATTTTAACTTGCCTTTTCACGCATTCATCTTTCAAAAAAATTTGCATGGGAGCTTCTTTTGTTTCCAATCTGATCGTGCTACCTTCAAAAATAATTTTTTACAATCAACCCGGTCGTTGATTCGGGAAAGGACGCTGATCTTAAAATGTCCGTTGAAACCATCCCTTTGCCACCCCCAATAATTCAAGTTCGCCCTATCAATGAGAAGGTTCATGCGTCTCTTCTAAAAGAAGGGACACCGGACTGGCTGGCGGATATTCTCGCCCGGCGTCTCGAGGAGCCGGTTGCCTGGAAGGATATTCTGAGCCCGGCGTTATCGGCCATCCCGGACCCCGCCAGGATCCCCGGTTTAGACAAAGCCGTTGAACGTTGTGTGCGGGCCATTGCCGAGGGTGAGGAGATTATCTTCACCTGCGACCACGATCTCGACGGCACAGCTTCGGCGGCCGTTCTGTGGCAGGCTTTTACCGAATATTTCGGAGTCGCGGGGAATTTGCTTGGCGTGGTAACGAGTCACCGCCTGAATGAGGGCTACGGCCTGACCGAGGCTGTCCTGGAGAGGATTCTCGCCAGCGCCGCCACCCTGGTCATCACCGCCGACAAGGGAAGCAGCGACGAGGAGCGCATCGCCCGCCTTGCCGCGGCCGGGCGCGATGTCATCGTTACCGATCACCATGCCCTGCCCAAAGAGGGGCCGCCGGCCTCAGCCTATGCGGTTATTAATCCGACCCGCGCCGATGCTGACTACGACCCCAATATCTGCGGGGCAGCCGTTGCTTTTCTGCTCATGGCCAAGATTCGAAGCCGCCTTGTTGAAAATGGAATGAGAAAAGACATTCCCAGTCTCGCCGGGCTGCTCGACCTGGTGGCCGTGGCGACGGTGGCCGACTGCGTGGCCCTGCGTCCCGACCGGAGTCCGACCAACCGGGCTCTGGTCAGATACGGCTTGGCGCTCCTCAACGAGAGAAAGCGGCCCGCCTGGCAGGTTTTCTGCGACGACCTGGAAGGGCCGGTTACGGCCGAAACCGTGGCCTTTCGCCTGGCGCCGCCGGTTGCAGCTTGCGGGCGCCTCGACTGGCCCGAAGCGGGCCTGCGTTTTCTCCTCGCCCGCAACCGTGTCGATGCCGCAAAGCATTGGGAGTTTCTCAAAGGGGAAAACCGCATGCGCCGGTCCATCGAGAGGGAGTTGCGTGAGCAGGCCTTCCGGCAGGCTTCGCGAATGACCGGCCAGTCGCTGGTTCTCTATTTTGATGACGGGCACAGCGGGGTTCATGGCATTACCGCCAGCCGTCTGGCGGAGGCTTTCGGCAAACCTGCCGCCCTTTTTGCCCCCAAGGGACGGGGCGCCAGAGGTGTGGTTGATAACGCGGTCCCGGCCACCGGCCGTCCCTTGGCAACGGGCAGCTTTCGCGGCGTGGCCGGTTTTCATGTCCGTGATGCCCTGCAATGGGTGGCGGACCGCCATCCCGGCCTTTTGTGCGGTTTCGGTGGGCACGAAGGGGCGGCCGGGGCGTCGCTTGCCATTGAGGATTTCCCTCGTTTCGAGGCGGCTTTCGAAGCGGCAGTTGTGGCTCAATTGGGGACTGAGCCCCTGCGTCCCACGACCTGGGTGGACGGCGACTGGCCAGGTGAGCTTTTGTCCCTTGAAACCGTGGATATGCTCAATGCTCTCGACCCCTGGGGCAAGGATTTTCCTGCGCCGCTTTTGCGCGGGAACTTTGAGATTGTCTCCTGCCAGGCGGTTGGGGGTGGAAAGCATCTGCGGTTTTTACTGGAAAAAGGCGGCCGCAAAATTCCCGCTATCTGGTTTAATGTGCAGGAAACCAGCGCCGCCGCCGAAGATGTTTTTCCGGGCCGTTCCCTGACCCTGATTTATCGGCTCAGTGAGAATGTCTTCCGAGGAGAAAAAACGATGCAGTTATGCATTCTGGGTGCTGATTCCGGTGCTGCCTGAGCCGGGACTTTATTCTTTGATTTCACTACGATGTCAAAAACATGACTTCTGCCTGCCGTTACCTTTCTGAAATAATTCTTAATTAAAGAATCATTGTCTTTTTTACCTGCCTATTTTTATCTGTTTTCACTCATTTTTGTTTTTGCTTTTCAGTTTTGCCCTTTCTGAACAAGACTTCTCTTTCATTTCAAACAGTTTGGCGTTTTTATTGCTTTGTGCCCAAGTAGGGCGAATTTCCAAAATATTGACTTCAAAAAAACGTTTTCCTTTTTAACCATGTCGGAAGTGAGGCGGCGGTGGAGTTTTTAAAAAAAACTCTGAGTTTCCCGAGAGGTTCGGCGGGCATTTCATTGCAGGCCGGCGGTGTGAGTATTGCCCATGTGGAGCAGTCGAAAAATTCCTCCTTGATCCTTAACTGTGCCGAGTTTTTCCCCTTCCAGGATGTCCGGGAAGCTGCCGATTTGTTGAAAAGCGTCGTCCGCCGCAACAACTTTCCCAGGAATGACTGCGTTGCCATTCTGGACACGGGAAGTTACCAGCTCCTCCAGGTCGAACCTCCCGAGGTCCCCGAGGAGGAGATCCGTTCGGCGGTCCGCTGGCAGGTAAAAGATCTTCTTAACTATGAGCTGGAGGAGGCGGTGCTGGATGTCTTCCTGGTCCCCAAGGCGGGTTTCAGAAAGAACCGCATCGCCTTTGTCGTGGCATCGCCCAAGGAAACCATACTTGGCCAGGTAAACCTTTTTCGGGAAGCCCGGCTGGAAATCGGGGCCGTGGATATTCCGGAAATGGTGCTGAGGAATATCGGCTCCCGCCTTCCTGAAGCCCGGGAAGGACTGGCTTTTCTCTTTCTGCAGAACAAAAACGGCCTGATTCTGCTGCTTCGCGATACGGCTGTGTACCTGGTCCGAAAAATCAATTTCGGCCTCAACGACATTCTTTCTTCGAGGGGGGAAGAAACGGCCGGAGATCCTTTTGGAGAGGACGCTCCCGGCAACTATTATCTCGAAAACCTGGTTCTGGAAATTCAAAGATCTCTCGATTTTTATGAAAGTGGCTTCAACCTTTCCTCCATCAATCACCTGATCGTCGCGCCCATGGATGAAAAACAGGCTGAAATGCTTCCTTTTTTCCAGAGAAATCTCAGCGTCAATGTCAGGCTGCTGGATACCGTCGAGTTGTTCGGCAATGACTTACAACTTTCACCCTCTCTTCAGGCCCGCTGCCTGACCGCGATAGGCGGAGCCATGAGAGGTTTTGCGGGGGCCGTGTGATTCAGCAGATCAATCTTTATCAGGACTGTTTGAAAGAGAAAAAAGACCCCTTCCCGCCGTCCACCATGGGCGTGGCCCTGGGGACCGCGTTTCTTGCCCTGCTTCTCCTTTTCGGAATCAGCAGATGGCAGATCAACGCCCAGGATGAACGCTACCATGATCTTCAGAGCCGCAAAGCCGAAATCCTCGAAGCCCTGAAAAAAACCGAAGAATATTCGACCCCTCAAAGTGGCGATACCCTTCTGCAGGAAGAACTCGCCCACATGCGGACCATGGTTCGCGACAAAAGCGCCCTGCACGGGAAAATGGCGGGCCTGAAAGGCCAGAGCCGTATCGACTTTTCCCGTTACCTGGAGGCCTTGGGGCGGACGGAGCGCAGCGGTTTGTGGCTGAACCGCATCGAGGTCCGGGAGGCGGGTAAGAGCATTACCCTGGCGGGGAGTGCCCTGCAGCCATGGCTGGTTTCCCAGTTTACTGAGGATCTGGCCCGCCACCAAGGATTTGCCGGTTTGACGGCGGCCAGACTCTGGATTCAGGATACCGGAAACGACGGGGGGACGGTCAATTTCATCCTGGAAACGAAACCGGAGAAAACCCCATGACTGTTCTGAAAAGGAGAATCGAAAAACTGAACGTCCGTTTTCGTGCTTTGTCCGTCAGGGAACGGGTCCTGGTGACATTGGTCATGCTGGCGCTGATCTGTTTTTGCGGCGAAATTTTCCTACTCGCTCCCCTTGAAAAACACCACCGGGATATGCGCCTCGAGGCGGATAACGTTTTTTCTCAGATCATGGTTTATCAGGCGGAGTTTAATAAAAGGGTCAATGCGGCCCTGCATGACCCGGCCCTAACGGCCAGGGATGAGCTTGCAGCCCTGCGGCAAAAAAACCTGGAGCTTGATACGCAGTTGCGGGAGATGCGGCAGGAATTCAAAATCCGTAAGGAGCCGGTTGTGCTGCTTCAGGAACTGTTGCGCGAGAACTGCGAGCTGCGCGTCGTCGAGGTCAAAAAGGGTGAGGCCGAGCCCTTCTCGTTTCCCGGTGATGTCTCGGGCAGCGGCAGAGCCGCCCTGGTCCGCCAGACCGTTGAAATAGAACTGGAGGGGAGCTTCATGACGTTCCTCGAATATTTGCAAACCATTGAAAAATCACCTCTGCTTTTGTTCTGGGACGATCTTGAGCTGCGGGTTGTCAAGTATCCCGTAAGCCGCTTTGTTCTCAAGCTTCACACCCTGTCCCCACTGCAGGAGACACCAGATGTTTAGGAGTATCGGAACCCTCCGGCCGCTGATGACAATTGCCCTGCTTATTTTTGCCTGGTCCTGGGATGCCCCGGCATCCTTTGCCGGGGAGACCCGCATTCAGGATCCAACCCGGCCCCCCGCATCAATTGAAAGAGGTGGGGATAAGGCCGGCTTTTCCCCCTTTCAGAGCTGGAACCTGTCTTCGACTCTGATCTCCCCCAGCCGTTCCATCGCCATCATTAACGGACAAATTTTCAAAGAGGGCGAAATTCTCGATGGGGCTGAAGTCGTCGCCATTCAACCGGGCGCTGTGGAGATACGTCAGGGGGGGGCTTCCCATTGGCTGCATGCCACCTCTGGCATCGAAAAAAAATCACCCCCTGCCGGAAGGAATTTGCCTTGAAAAAAGCCGCAAGGAAATCTGTCAAGAATATTTTAGGCTTGGGCATACTCGCTGTACTGCTGATTGTTGCCGGCGGTTGTGCACCGCCCCCTCGCGGTATTCCCGCCGAGGAGAATCTCGCCAAAGCCATTGAGGATTCGTTCGCAGCCGGCCCGGAGGGCGTCGAGGTGAAGGAACCGGACTTGAAAGTCCCGGAACTTGCTGTAAAACCTGAGCCCCAGGTTGCGCTTCCCGAGAGACTTCTTGCCAGCGAGGAGCGCTTTGACGTCAGTGCCAACCGGGCCCCGGCCCGGGAATTTTTTATGAGTCTGGTCCAGGGGACGCCGAGCAACATGGTGGTTCACCCCGACGTCAGGGGAGAGATTTCCCTTGTTCTCAAGAATGTGACGGTTCCGGAGGTTCTGGAGGTGGTGAGCGGCAACTTCGGCTTCGACTACCGGCGCACCCCCATCGGTTACCAGATTCTCCCCGCCGGCCTGCGCACCCGGACCTTTGAAGTGAATTACCTGAACATGGTCCGCAAGGGCATGTCCCAGACCCGGGTCAGTTCCGGTCAGGTCAGTCAGATAAAAGAGACGGACGATGGGCAGGACGGTGACGACAAGAAGCTTCAGATGGTCTCGGGAAGCCGCATCGACTCGGAGTCCCTGGCCGACTTCTGGAAAGATCTGGAGGTTGGGCTGAGAACCATCCTGTCTGCCGCCGAAGGCCGCAGTTTCATCATTCAGCCGCAGGCCGGCCTGGTGGTGGCTCGGGCCCTGCCGGCGGAGCTTCAGGAGATCGGGGCTTATTTGGGCGCTGTTCAGGGCCATCTCCAGCGTCAGGTGGTGCTCGAAGCGAAAATCCTCGAAGTGCAACTCAATGACGGGTTTCAGTCGGGTATCAACTGGGCTTCCCTGACCAAGTTCAAGGATGGCCAGACGGCTGTTGTCGGCCAGACCGGCGGCGGCACCATGTTTTCCGACGGAGTCTCGGAAATTGCCGGAAATACCGGAACCCTTAACCCCTTAAATGCTTTATTGCCCGAGGGCACGGATACCTCGGCTTTCGGTGGCGTTTTCAGCCTGGCGTTGAACTTCAACGATTTTAACGCGTTTGTCGAACTCCTGAAATCGCAGGGTGATGTCCAGATCCTCTCCAGCCCCCGAATCGCCACGGTCAACAATCAGAAAGCGGTCATCAAGGTCGGCTCCGACGAGTTTTTCGTCACGGAAGTTTCGAGCGACACGGTAACCGGGACGACCTCCTCCACCACGTCGGATATCACCCTGACGCCGTTTTTTTCCGGCATCGCCCTGGATGTGACCCCGCAGATCGATGCCCGTGCCAATGTCACCCTTCATATTCATCCCACGGTCAGCGAGGTCGTCGACCAGATCAAGAACATTACTGTCGACGGGGAGGAGCAGAGCCTGCCCCTCGCTTTCAGTACCGTCCGTGAGTCGGATAGCGTGGTGCGGGCCAGAAGCGGCCAGATTGTCGTCATCGGCGGGCTGATGAAGGACAGCTATAAAAAAGAGACGGCTTCGGTTCCGTTCCTCGGAGACCTCCCGGTGCTGGGCCATGCCTTCCGCCATACCAAAATGGTGTCAAAAAAGAGCGAACTGGTCATTCTCCTGCGTCCTCTGGTAGTGGCGGCGGATCAGAGCTGGCAGGATATCATGGCCCCTTCCCGGGAACGATTCGAGCGGATGAACTCCTTCTGGCCGGAAAGCTGGTAAGCTTTTACTTTATTCAAGAGACGAGAATTACCCGGTTTTGACATTTCTGAGTCGACAGCTTCCGGGAGCCTGAAAGGGGAGAGCGATGATCGCGCGGAAAAAAATACGTATTGGCGAATTGCTGGTTCAGAACAACATTATTTCCGACAAGCAACTGCAGACCGCCCTCAAAACCCAACTGGAAACCGGTTCCAAGCTCGGCGATACGTTGATAGAGCTGGGTTATCTCAGCTCCAAGGATTTTCTCGAATTCCTGGCCCAACAGCTGCGCATAACCTATGTCGATCTCAATCACTATCAGTTCAACAAGGAGACCGTACAGCTCCTCCCCGAAACCTATGCCCGCCGTTTTCGGGCGATTGTTCTTAAGGAATACCCCGAAAAACTTCTGGTGGGAATGGCCGACCCCAACAACCTTTTTGCCTACGACGCCCTGGCAAAAATCCTCAAAAAGCCGATTGAACTGGCCGTTGTCCGCGAGACCGACCTGCTCCGCACCATAGACAATTACTATCGGCGCACCGACGAAATCGTCAATCTGGCCAGCGAGTTGAACGAAGAGCTTAGTGTCGGTGGCGTCGATCTTTCCGACCTTCAGGCGGATTCGGAAATGGAGAACGCGCCGGTGGTCAGGCTCCTCAGGACCCTGTTCGAGGACGCGGTCATGGCCGGGGCCTCGGACATCCATATCGAGCCGGACGAAAACGTTCTGCGCATCCGCCAGCGGGTGGACGGCATTCTCCATGAACAGGTGATGAACGAGAAGCGCATTGCCGGCGCCCTGGTGTCGCGTCTCAAGTTGATGAGCGGGCTCGATATATCGGAGAAACGCCTTCCCCAGGACGGTCGTTTCAACGTCAAGGTCCAGGGGAAAAGCATCGACGTCCGTCTTTCCACCATCCCCCTTTATCATGGCGAAGCGGTGGTCATGCGGCTTCTCGACCATAGCGCAGCCCGCTTCGGGATGGAACATCTCGGCATGACCGAGTCAGACCTCCAGCGTTTCCGAACTCTGATAAATGCCCCCCAGGGGATGATTCTGGTGACCGGCCCTACCGGCAGCGGAAAAACAACCACCCTTTACGCCGCTTTGGATGAGCTTAACCGTTCCGAGCGGAAAATTATCACCGTCGAGGACCCGATTGAATACTGTCTGCCGAGAATCAACCAGGTCCAGGTCAACGCCCGCATCAATCTGACCTTTGCCGGTGTCCTGCGTACCGCCTTGCGGCATGATCCCGACATTATCATGGTCGGGGAGATGCGCGACGAGGAAACTGTGGAAATAGGTCTTCGCGCCGCCATGACCGGGCATCTGGTACTTTCCACCATGCATACCAACAATGTCGTCAGCACTGCCATCCGATTTCTCGATATGGGCGCCGAAGGCTATATTGTTGCCAGTTCGCTGCGCGGTGTCATCGCCCAGCGTCTGGTCAGAAAGGTCTGTCAGAACTGCTCCGGGCCGGTCTCCGCGGAGGGATCCGAACTTATCTGGCTGAAGTCGGTCATGGGCGAGGACGCCGAGAAGCAGCAGTTCCGGAAGGGTGACGGCTGTTCCCAGTGCCATAATACCGGTTACCGGGGCCGGGTCGGCATTTTTGAAATGCTGGAGATGGATGAGGTTCTTGCCGACGCCCTGCGGAAAAACGACAGCGCCCTTTTCAGTCGCGAGGTAAAAAGCCGCCCGGGTTATCAGTCGTTGTTGCAGGGCGGAATGAAGCGTGCCTTTGACGGCACCACCAGCCTTGCCGAAGTTATCCGCCTGGTCGGCCAGGTCGATGAAAAAATCATAGCTGGGTAGTTCCCACTTGGAATTTAATGTTGCAATTTTTCCCTTTAATCGGTAAAGGGCCTTGCGCCACCCATCCCCAGGGCTTAACTGTCCCCAGCAAGGCGCCGCACGCCCTTTCCATGGCTTCCGCAAGTCCATAATATTGGACAGTTTTTTGAGGTTTTAGTGGCAAATTTCCGTTATTCCGGGAGGGCCGTCGACGGCCATTTTCTTGAAGGCGAGCGGGTCGCAGCGTCGGCCGAAGCCCTTGCCGCCCAGCTGCAGGCCGGGGGTATCATCCCCCTGACCATTGAGGAGGCCGGGAGGTCCGAAGGGAAGGTGGCCCGGAAAAACGTCTCCGATCTTCTGCCGCGCAAGGTCAAAAAAGAGGAACTCATTTTTTTCTGTTCCCAGATGTATTCTTTGACAAAGGCCGGAATTCCCATCATCCGGGCGCTGAACGGCCTCTCCTCCACAGCCAGAAACCCCCTCATGGCGGACACTCTGCACGCCATGATCGAAAGCCTCGAGTCCGGACGCAGCCTGGCCGATGCCATGTCGATTCATCCCAAGGTTTTTCCCCAGATTCTGGTCAGCATGGTGCGGGTCGGGGAGAATTCCGGGCAGACCCCGCAGGCCTTTCTCCAGGTCAGCCGTTATCTGGAACAGGAGAAGGAAACCGCGGATCAGATGAAGGCGGCCCTGCGTTATCCTCTGGCCGTGGTTGTCGCCATTTTTATCGCCATCGGTATCCTCAGCGTGCTGGTGATTCCCACCTTCAAAAAGGTTTTCGACCAGTTCAACGCCGAATTGCCCCTCGCCACCCGGATGATTATCGGCACCTCCGATTTTATCGTGAACTACTGGTATTTCCTTGTCTTTGTGATGGTCGTGGCGATGACGGCATGGGTCCGCTACCTCCAGACCGAAGCGGGGCGTTTGAACTGGGACAGACATAAGCTGAGATTCCCCCTGATCGGCAGCATCCTCCTGCGGTGCACCCTGATCCGTTTCTCACGGGCCTTTTCCATGGGGTTCCAATCCGGTATCCCGGTGACTCAGACCATCAGCCTGACCGCCGGTGCGGTCGGCAATGCCTTTGTCGGCTCGCGCTTGAGCTTTATGCGCAACGGCATTGAGCGGGGCGAGACCCTCACCAACAGCGCCATCGGCTCGGCGCTTTTTACCCCCGTGGTCCTGCAGATGATGGCTGTCGGAGAGGAGACCGGCGAGCTCGACACCATGCTTGAGGATGTGGCCGAATTCTATGAGCGGGAAGTGGCCTACGACCTGAAGCGCCTGAACGGCGCCATCGAGCCGATTCTGATTCTCTTCCTCGGGGTCCTGGTTCTGATCATGGCCCTGGGTATCTTCCTGCCCATCTGGGACCTTTATTCCGTGGTCAAAGGATAAAAAACGCAAAAGCATAATTGCTGGCTTGATGCTTGCAATGTTAAAAAAACCAAATAGTTATCAGGCCTAAAAAGTCAAAAACATATCAAGCTTTGGAGGGACATTCGATGCGCAACGAAAAAGGTTTTACACTGATTGAGCTGGTGATGGTGATTGTTATTCTGGGTATCCTGACTGCGGTGGCCGTTCCCAAGTTTATCGATCTCAAAACCGAATCTCAGGCCGCCGCATTGCAGGGGGTTGTTGGTGCTATTTCCTCTGCAAGCGCTGTCAACTACGCGGGCCGTTCGGCCAACGCCACGAAAGGGGTGACCACCGCCGGACTGACTTGCAGTGCTGCCGCCACGGCCATCCTTCAGGGTGGAATTCCCGACAATTACAGCCTCGACAATACTGCCGGTGATGTCCTGGTTGACGGGCAGCCCAAAGCCTGCACGGTTACCCAGACCGATGGCAGCGGCAACGTGACAGGTACCGCCAATGCAACCATTATCGGCATCAACTGAGGAACATTCAGGGCTGAGTTCGACGCTATCCCTGGTTTAACTTTGAGCAGAAAAAAGGCCCGCTTTATCGGGCCTTTTTTTGATTGGTGAATACGGTGTTTTTATGGTTCCTGCACTAGGGCCCGGGCGGAAAATGAATCTTTCTCTGAGAAAACCAGCCGGTTTCACCCTCGTGGAACTGGTCGTTGTTCTGGTCCTGCTCGGAATTGTTTCGGTGGTTGCGCTGCCGAAATTTTTCGATTCACGGGATTTCCAGAAAAAAGGCTACTTAAACGAAGTCGCCTCGGCATTTCGCTATGGGCAGAAACTTGCCCTGGCCGAGGGGTGCGACATCCGGGTCCGGACCTCGGCTGCCGGGGTCGACCTTTTTCGCCGGGAATCGTGCGATGACAGCAGTGCTTTTGTTCTGGCCGTGACTCATCCGGGCAGGGGCGGTAATTACCACGAGTCGCCGCCGACAGGCATCAGTCTGACCAGTGCGACGGTCATTTTTGACGCCATGGGGCGGGCCCGAAACACCGCTGGGGCGACAACCGATTTCACCATCAAGGTCGGGGGCGACCTGGATATCGGGATTGTCGGCGAAACAGGGCTTATCAAAACACCATGAAATGCCGGAGCGCGATTCTAAGCAGCGAAAGTGGCTTGACCCTTATCGAGCTGATCATTTCCATGGTCGTCATTTCCGTGGCCTTGTCGGGTGTTCTGCTGTTGTTGAATATGACTATTTCCCACAGTTCGGACCCTCTGGTTCAACACCAGGCTCTGGCCATTGCCGAGTCCTATCTTGAAGAAATTCTTCTGAAACCCTACAGCGATCCCGGCGGTCCGACAGAATCCGGGCGGCCTGATTTTGATGATGTCGCCGATTACCATGGGCTTCATGATATCGGGGCGCGCGACCAGTTTGACAACCCCGTGGGGCTGAGCGCTTATACGGTGGATGTGGCGGTGACGGCAGCCACCCTGGGGGCACCGGCCGTCAACGCCTGGCAGGTCGATGTGACCGTCACCCACGTCCACGGATTTTCCATGACCCTGAGAGGTTACCGGACCAATTACTAAACGACCTTTTCATTTGAGGTTGGATGAAGCTTTCTGGTGAAAAATTTCGTGGTCAACCCGGTTTCACCCTGGTCGAACTGATCCTGGTGATGACCATTGTCGGTATTCTGGCCTCGGCGTCTCTGCTTTTTGTTTACCGGCCGATTGAGGGTTTTATCGATGCCGAACGGCGGGGCAAACTGGTCGATACGGCGGAAACCGTGCTGTCGCGCGTGCAACGCGATGTAAGGCGGGGCCTGCCCAACAGTATCCGCATTGCCCTGGGCGGGGCGGCCCTGGAATTCATCAGTACCAGCGACGGCGGCCGCTACCGGGCGGCGCCGCCGGGCGACATCCTTGACCTGACCGCCGCCGACCCGAGCTTCGACGTCCTCGGTTCCCTGCGCGCAGCTCCAGCTGCAGGACAAAATATAGCAGTCTATAATCTCGCGAATTCGGGAACCGTCGGCAATGCCTATTTCGGTGACAATCGGGCTGTGTTAGGAAGCGGCAGCAGCGTGGATCATATCGTCCTGAGTCCCGCCTTCCTTTTCCCGCTCGCTTCACCCTTCCAGCGTTTCTTTATTCTCGACGGGCCGGTGAGTTACATTTTCGATGGCGGTTCCGGAACCCTGGTCCGCTACCGGGGCTATGGCTACAACCTGGCACAACCCACAGGTTTTCCCTCGGGGAGCGGCGACCTGATTGCCGAAAATGTCCTGAACTGCAAATTTTCCTATGCTCCCGGAACCAGCCAGCGGGTCGGGCTGCTGACCATTGAACTTGCGATGGGGGCTGGGGGTGAACAGATCACCCTGCTGCATCAGGTTCATGTGAGTAACGCGCCATGAGTTACGTTTTTCATCCCGGCAACCGGCAGCAGGGCTTCACCCTGGTCGTGGCCCTCTTCATCCTTCTCGGTCTGGCCGTTTTCGGAAGTTATCTGCTCTCCATGTCAACGGTTCAGAGTATGAACTCAGCTCTCGCTTTGAAGGGGGCGCGGGGATATCAGGCCGCCTGCAGCGGCATCGAATGGGGTATTGCCCGGGCCGCTGCCGGCGCGTGCGATGCCAGCACCGGTTTTTCCGTGCCGGGAACCGGATTTACGGTCACGGTCTCATGCCAGGCGCAGGGGTTTACTGAAGGGAGCCATACCTACAATGTCTACCGCCTTGCCGCCTTGGCTGAATCCGGGAGTTACGGTTCTGACGATTATGTGTCACGGCGCCTGGAAACCAAAGTCACGGGGCCTTGAGTCAAAGGTTGGGAAAATGTTCCGTTTGGTCAGGTTAATATTGGTTTTTTTTATTTGGCTCTCTCTGATGCCGTTTCCTTTGCAGGCAAAGCAGGATGGTGACTTACCTGAAGTGTCTTGTGATGAGGCCTCGGGGGGCCTTATCCTGATCAATGAGATATCTTTCGGTGGTAGTTCCTCCGGCTATATCGAACTTTTTGTCCCCGCCCTTATAGATTCGGTCAGCACGGTTTCGAATTGGGTGCTTTTTTATAATGCCAGTCCTGGTGGTGGGGTCGAAATATTCAACTCCCCCGGAGTGATCCTGCACGTTGGGGGATCCGATATTGATTTACAAGGATACAGCGGCCCATTGCCGGCTGGAAGTTTTATTACCGTTCCGGAGTCATTATTCGGTGGCAACGATATTTTTGGGAAACATAATGATGACGTTCTTTTGGCTACCGGCAGCCCTGTGGAAAGTAATGTTGTCGATTATCTTTACTATTATATCGGCAATGGAAATTCATCTAATTACAGCTGGGCTGTCAGTGGTACCTGTGGCAGTTATGTGTTGCTTCAAGGCTCCGTCAATGATGTTTGCACCCGACCCGATGGGGCGGAAGCCTGGCAGACCTGCGTCTCCACCGAGGGGGAAAGTAACGACGGCACAGTCTATTATGGGGTGGATCATTTCCGCATCGAGCACGACGGCCACGCCCTGACCTGCCGGCCGGAAGAGGTCACGGTCCGGGCCTGCCTCGATTCCGATTGCAGCTCTTTCTATAACGGTTCAGTGACGGTAAACCTGAGCCCGTCCGGCTGGCTGGGTGGGAGTTCGCAGACCTTCAGCGGCGGCAGCGGCACCTTCCGGCTGCGCCACACCCGGGCGGAAGCGGTGACCCTGGGGATCAGTTCTTCCTCCGTTGGGGCCGGAAACCCCTATCAGTGCTATGAAGGCGGCGTGGGAGGTGACTGTACCCTCGAATATCATGACTCTGGCTTTATCTTTGATGTCACCAACCTGACTGCCTGTGAGGACAGCAGCGCCGTTACAATTCAGGCGGTGCGCATGGATGATGCGACCCAGGCCTGTGTCGGTATTGAAAGCTTTGCCAATACGAGCAGAACCCTCAGTTTCTGGTCGGATTACGTTTTTCCTGCATCCGGCAGCCGGATGCTCAGCCTGAACGGCTTTGCGCTGGCCAGCGCCTTACCCGGCACGCCTGTCAATCTGAATTTTGATGGCACCGCTTCGGCGGCCTTCACTCTGAATTATCGGGATGCCGGACAGTTGGTCCTCAATAGCAGTTATATGGGAATCGGAGATGAGGCGGGGTTGGTGATGGCAGGCAGCGATATCTTCGTGGTCCGTCCAGCCGGTTTTGAAATCAGGCTCACCGCCGATGGGGCCACCCTTCTGAACAACGCAGCATCTGCAGGGGCTCCCCACTGGCCGGCGGGCGAGGATTTCCGCGCCGAGGTCAGGGCGGTCTGTGCCGACGGAACGGTGACCCCCAATTTTGCCTGGGACACCGGGCTGACGGCCGTGGCACCTTTTAACCCCGGGCCTGGAACCCTCAACAACGGGACTATCGCAGCGGCCTCCTTTGCCAACGGTGTGGCGAACCTCAGCAATCTGCAGTACACGGAGGTCGGCACCCTGACCATTCAGGCCCTGGCCGAGGACTATCTGGGGTCGGAGGCCGATGTCAGCGGCATCAGCCCTGTAGTCGGACGCTTCACCCCCCATCATTTCGAGGTTTCTCTCAACACCCCCGAGTTCGGAACGGCCTGCAGCGCCGGGAACTTCACCTATATCGGTCAGGTTTTCGACTACATAACCCAGCCGGTTATCACCGTAAGCGCCAAAAACAAACAAAATGTCACGACCGTGAATTATACCGGCGAATGGTGGAAAATCACCGATGCCAGCCTGAGCGGTAAACAGTACAGCGTCATGAGCGGTACCCTGGATGATAGCCTTGTCCCCGCCACCGACCCCGTCATTGCCGAAAATCCCGGGACCGGCACGGGAACTCTGACCTTCAGCTCGGGGGGGGGGATACGCTTTGTCAGGGGTGCTCCCGAGACCGATTTTGATGCGGAAATCGGCCTGGAGATCGACGTCACCGACGGCGACGGCATTGCCTATGCGGCCAATCCGGTCCGTTTCGGACTCCCCTCTTTGGGCTTCGGCATGGCTTTCGACAATGGCAAGGAAATGCGTTACGGCCGGCTGGTTCTTGAAAACGCCTACGGCTCGGAACTGCTGAACCTGCCGGTGGCGGCTTCGATCCAGTATTTCGACGGCAGCGGTTTTGTCGCCAACAGCAGTGACAGCTGCACGGCCTGGGACGCGGTTATGCTGACCCTGACCAGCGTTGAAGAGACCGTTGCCGGGGTCGGGCCCATCCGCGTCAACGGCGTGGTTGACACCACCGGGACTCTGTCCTCAAATACTTTTTCCAACGGTCAGGCAACACTGGTGTTTTCAGCGCCGGGCAGGGGCGGGGATGGGTGGGTGGATATCAATCTCGACCTGGGCGGTCAGGAGTGGCTGAAATTCGACTGGGACGGGAACGGTGTTCACGACAACAATCCGGAGTCACGGGCGACTTTCGGCATTTTCAAAAGCAATCCGCGGCTGATCTACCAACGTGAATCCGTCAATTAACCCGGATTTGCCAAGTTGAACATGGTTTTTCGTCTAAATCGAAAGGTTGTTATCCGGTCCTTTTATGAGGGTATGTCGGGGCTTGATTCGGGTAAATAAATTTTTAATTTCTTAATAAAATCATTAATAAAGAATGGTTTTGTAATATAGTCGTCAAAACCCGCCTCAAAACCTTTTTTGATGTCACTCGGCAGGGCACCGGCGCTTACGGCAATTACCGGGATATTTCGCATCTTTTGATGCTCGCGTAACGCTGCCAGCACTTCATAGCCATCCATTCCCGGCAGGTTGATATCCAGAAGAATCAAATCAGGTTCATGAGCCATCGCCAGGTCGACACAGAGTTCCCCGGAGGCGGCTGAAAGCAAAACGGTGTCCGGAATTTTTTTGACGACGTTTTTGACAAGCCTCAGGTTGGCTTCATTGTCCTCAATATAAAGGATTTTTCGAATATTGTTATTGTTGTCGTTTGACAGCGGTTCTTTATAGGAATCTTCCTCTATCTCCAATGTGGCCATTGGAGTTTCGGCAGTTGGCATTTCAACACAGAAAAGGCTGCCAATCCCCACCTTGCTGTCGACAGAAATTCGCCCCTGCATTAATTCTACGAGTTGTTTGGCGACCGCCAGCCCGACCCCAGCTCCATCAATAATGACATTCGTGTTTTTAATCCGGTGGAAAGGTTGGAATATCGCGTCCAATTCCGTTTCCGGAATTCCGTAGCCGGTATCACCAATGCAGATATGAATCCTATTCTCCTTTTTCTGACAACGGATGGTGACTTCCCCGTTTTCCTTATTGTACTTGATCGCGTTAGCTAAAATATTTAACAGGACCTGCTTGATACGCACCATATCCGCAAAAATGTAGTTATTCATACAATCCGTATGGCGGAAAATAATTTTTATATTCCGTCTTTCCGCCATGGGGTTGATTAACGCGGTCGTCTCGTTGATGATTTCCTCAACGGGAACAGGTTCAAGAAAAACTTTCAATTCATTTGATTCGATCATGGAAAGATCAAGAATTTCATTTATTAACTCAAGCAGATGATCTCCGGCTTTTTCGATTTCCATGACCATTTTTCTTTGAGATGCTTTTAGCGGGGTTTTTTCGTCGGATTCCAGCAACTGGGCGAAACCCAATACGGCATTGAGGGGGGTTCTCAGTTCATGGCTCATGCTTGATAAAAACTGGGATTTTGCATTGCTGGCCTTTTCGGCTTCTTCTTTGGCGATGATAAGAGATTTTTCCATGGCGACCCGGTCGCTGATTTCCCTGGCGCAGACAACAACCGTTCCGGCGGTTTTATCAACGAGCGAGACCCGGGCCAGAAAATATCGGGTTTCGGTTTTCCCTCCCAGGAGGAATTCGAAGGACTCCGATTTTCCGGTGGCAATAACCCTTCGGATGATTTCTTTATAACTTTCGGCCATATCCCAATCTAAAAGGGCATCCAAGGATTGATGCGGCTCACCTGAAGGCGATTGGAAAGGGTTGTTCTCTTCTTTAATCCATAAGTTTAAAAAATTGCCGTCCCCATCCATCTGGATAATTATATCTTCGATGGAGTTAACCAGGGCGTTCAAATCGGCCTCTTTAGCCTTAAGCTTGTTTTGTGTGGCCAAAAGATCGTTATTAGTGGCACCGAGCTGATTTCCCATGTCAACCAGATAGGAGGCGGTATAAAAGAGTTCGTCCACAGGCAGGTCAGGTACCGGTTGAGAATACATGCCTGCCCCTATCCTTTGGGCAATGCCGTTGATATCCACCAATGGTTTGGCGATTTCCCGGCTTAGTTTTCGTGCCCGCACGGCAAGAAGGTAGAAAAATATGACACAAAAAAGAACCAGTCCGGTCGCCACGATTGTTCCGATGAGTAGTAGCTTTTGGCCAACCCGGTTCACCTCGGCAAAGATGTTCTTTTCCCTGACCAGAACAATTAATTTCCACCCTGTTTCATCTATGGTTGACCATGCTGCAACCTGGGGGTTGCCGTTCATCTGAATAGAGGCATACCCGTTTCTTTTTTCGAATACGGCCTGACGGAAAGAGCCGAGGGATTTCCGTTTCTTCAGGTTGAACTGTTCGGGTTTAAAGGTGTCTTTCTTTATCGCTTCGCGGTATTGATGGTCGGTCAACTCGGTTAATCCCCACTCCTTTTCTCCGGCTTTTGGAAGAGCGAGAAGGTTGCCGTCCTTGCCAACCAAAATGGCATAACCTTCGCCGGGCAACTCCATTTTGATTACCTGGTTAATAATCGTGTCCACGGTTACATCGATACCGACCACCCCTTCAAGGAAATCATCATCGTATACCGGAGCAATGGCAGACGCCATCCAGCCGTTACCCGCCGGATCAAGGTAGGCATCGGTCCATTGGACTTTGCGTTCGGGATTATGTTCCTGATCGGCCTCGTAGTAAAAGTTGTAGGAGGGGATATCCATCAAAGGCGGATATTGCGCCAACACATCGAAGTAGGGATAAATGATATTGAGAGAGTCGAAGGTGTTGAAATAGACAGCTGCCGCCAGGGGCTGGGATTTTTTGATATTCTTCATCAATGCCTGGGTCGTTAACAGCCTGGCGACCTTTTCGCGTTCTTTTTTGCCGATCGGGACAAAGCCGCTGAAAAAAACGGCAGCACCCCCGTCCTCCCTGTCGCGGCCCGTGAAGTATGGTCCCTGGGGTGAGTCCGCAAGCCTGGTTGCGTCCTCGGCACTTAAAGAGGCAGGTGTTGAAAGGGCGATGTGGATCTGGCGACGGAACAGGTCCGTCGCATGGGAAATGCTTAAGAGCTGCTGCTGAAGGGTGTTTGCTTCCCTGTCAGCGATCTGTACCAATACGTTTTGGGATTTCTGTTTTAAGAACTGAACTATGACACTTTGGGACCAATTGAAGGTGAAAAAATAGATGGCGACAGTAACCAATACAACCAGTATCAGCGGTATCAGCACAGTCTGCAGATAGGAACGCCATATCCATTTAAACAGCGATATGCGACGATTCGTAACCTTCTTCATCGTGAATAACCTAATGGAAAAACATCAGTGTATATTCAAGTGCAAGATGTCTCCAAAATTCGTGAATCCCAGGAAGCGACGGAAGGAGAACCAAATTCTAGATGCTATCAGGCCTGCACCTCACTTGCTTACAAACACCTTTTATTGGAAAACTTAATGGAAGTGTTCATTCCACATTAAAATTGGATTGGGTCGACAAAAAAATTTTATGAAATTATTTGAAGAGTCAGCAAAAAGAGTACCGTAAAGTTTTTTTGACCCAGGAGAATTTGCGGTTTGAAAAATTGAAATTAACGATAGTAGATAGGGTCGTGCAGCGGCTTTGATGTTTTCTAAACAGGAGGAGAGGGGCACAAAATTAAATTTTTTCAGAAAGGCCAGTGGGTTCGGGAGCCTCTCCCGGATTTTTTAAAAAACTTGCTCCTGCCCCTCTCCGTTTTGAGAACTTCAAGAAAAGTTTTAAATGGGCCTCTCCAAAGCATTTTTATCCGCTCAAATATCTGCGTTTCATTGGAGGGCCCTCTCGATGAAGTGACAAATTGGTGCTGTTGCACTATCAGATCAAAGACAAATTACGCGCCAAATCTTCCCAGGCCGGCAGGCTGCGTTCGATCATCTCTTTTTCCATGCAATAGGCGATGCGGAAATATCCCGGTGCCCCGAAACCGGTTCCGGGAACCAGCAGGATGCGGTGCTGTTGCGCCGCTTTCACGAACTCTACGTCGTCTTCCAACGGGGAGCGTGGGAAGAGGTAGAACGCCCCGTCCGGCTTGACCATGCGAAAGCCCAGGCCGGTCAGGTGGTTGTAGAGGATGTCCCGTTTTTCCTGGTATTCGCCAATATCCACCGATTCGTGCTGAAGCCCTGTCACCAGCCGCTGGATAAGGGCCGGGGCGTTGACGAAGCCGAGAATCCGGTTGCAGAATACCGCACCCTCCATGAATTTTCCGACATCTTCCATTTCGGGGCTGGCGGCGAGGTAGCCGATCCGTTCTCCGGGAAGGGCGAGGTCCTTGGAGTGGGAGGTGACGATGACGGCGTTGCGGACGCAGTCGAACAGAGAGGGTATCTCCAGCCAGTCATAGACAATCCCGGCATAGGGTTCGTCGGAAATCACAAAGATGGTTCGGCCCAGTTCCTGTTCTTTGCGGCTAACCAGTTTGCCCAGCTTTTCAAGGGTGGCTCTCGGGTAAACAACCCCCGTGGGGTTATTTGGCGAATTGATGATGAGAGCCCGGGTTTTGCTGCTGATGGCCGCTTCGATGGCGGCCAGGTCGGGCTGGAAGGTTTCCGGGTCGGTCGCCACCGGGCAGGGAATTCCGCCGTGGTTGTCGATATAGAAGTTGTACTCGACGAAATAGGGGCTGAGAATGATGATCTCCTCGCCCGGATTGAGGATGGTTTTGAGAACGACGTTCAGAGCCCCCCCCGCTCCGCAGGTCATGATCACGTGGCCGGCCCCCACCGTTTTCGATGAGCGTTCGGAGAGCACTTCAGCCACCGCCCGGCGGGTTTCCTCATAGCCTGCATTGCTCATGTAACGGTGCATTCCCGCTTCGGGGTGCTCCGCTATCTTCCTCAGCTCCCGGTGGAAAGCCTCGGGCGGCTCGACGGCCGGGTTGCCGAGGGTGAAGTCGTAGACGTTTTTCTCGCCGTGAATTTTGCGCAGGGCGGCCCCTTCCTCGAACATTTTACGAATCCAGGAGGCTTTCCCCAGATATTTTTGGATTTTATCGGCGATCATCGTATTCTCTCCTGTTTTTTTGTTGTGAGCGGCTCTGAGTTTAAACAGGCTTCCGGAAACGGTCAAGAGCAAAGCCTGGAAAATGGGCAAGTCTCTTTTTCCGTTTCCATCCGAGGTTCTCAAATGTTGTTTTATTTGCCAAGGCTTCTTTGCTATATTGGACAACTCGACACCTGAAAATTCCGGAAAGTTATGGAAAGGGGAGCGCTTTGAAAGAAAAAACTCTGGATGAAATGCGCAGGGAGATCGATGCCATTGACGATCAGATCCTCGATTGTCTCAACCGGAGGGCGACCCTGGTCATCGAGGTTGGTCAGCTGAAGACCAGGAACAATCAGGAGTTTTTCGTCCCCAGCCGGGAGCGGGCCATTTACGATCGCCTTTCCGCCAGGAACCGCGGGCCATTCCCTAACGGTGGCATTCGCAATGTCTACCGGGAAATCATTTCGGCGTCTCTCTCTCTTGAGCATCCCCTGACCGTAGCCTACCTCGGGCCGAAGGCCACCTTTACGCAAATGGCCGCTATCCGGCAGTTCGGGGTCTCAGCCCGGCTGGTACCGGCCAAGAGTGTTTCGGCTGTATTTGACGAGGTTATCCGGGGCCGTGCCCAGTACGGTGTTGTGCCGGTGGAAAACTCCAACGAGGGGATTGTCTCACATACGCTCGATATGTTCCTCGAATCGGATCTCAAGATCTATGCGGAGGTACATGTGGAGATATCCCAGAGCCTGCTGTCTCTTTCGGGACGGATGGAGGATATCAAAAAAATCTGTTCGCACCCCCATGCCCTGGCCCAGTGCCGCAAATGGATGGAGGAAAACCTTCCGGACGTCCCCCAGGTCGATGTTTCGAGCACGGCCCTTGCGGCCCAGATGGCGGCCGAGGACCCGGGGACCGCGGCCTTGGCCAGCGAAGTGGCGGCCACCCTTTACGGGCTGCGCATCGTCAAAAAAAAGATCGAGGACAATCCCAATAATTTCACCCGCTTTCTGGTCATCAGCAAAACCACTCCGGAGCCGAGCGGCAACGACAAGACGAGCCTCATGTTCAGCGTTCGCGATGAACCGGGGATACTCTACCGGATGCTTGAGCCGTTCAGCAAACGGCAGATCAACCTGAGCAAGATCGAGAGCCGGCCCATCAAGAAAAAGGCCTGGGAGTATGTCTTTTTCCTCGACCTGGAAGGGCATATCAATGACCCGGCCATCCAGGAGGCGGTTGAGGAGCTGAAGCGCTATTGCCAGTTCGTGAAACTGCTCGGTTCCTACCCTAAATCCAGTTAAACAAAAAAAGGATCGCCCATGGACCGTATTGAAATCTGCGCCTCGCAAAAGGGCCTGAAGGGGGAAATTGCCATCCCCGGCGACAAGTCCATTTCCCATCGCTCGGTTATTTTTTCCTCCATTGCCGAAGGCCGTTCCCGGGTGAGCAATTTCCTGCCGGGGGAGGACAATTTCCGGACGGTCGGCGCCTTCCGAAAAATGGGTGTCCGGATCGAAGCGCCGGGGGAGGGGGTATTAGAGATCCATGGCTTGGGACTGAACGGTCTCAAGGAACCGGACGATGTGATCGACTGCGGCAACTCGGGGACCACCATCCGCCTTCTGAGCGGCCTGCTTGCGGCCCAGTCATTTTTTTCGGTTCTAACCGGGGATCAATATCTGCGCAAGCGTCCCATGAAACGCGTCATCAAGCCGCTGGGTGCCATGGGCGCGCGTATCTGGGGCCGGGCCGGGGGGGAGCTGCCGCCCCTCGCCATAGCCGGTGGTCCGCTCCGGCCGATCCGCTACGACTCGCCCATTGCCAGTGCCCAGGTGAAATCCGCGGTGCTTCTGGCCGGGCTCTACGCCGAGGGGGAGACCTCGGTTTTTGAACCTTTCCCCTCCCGGGATCATACCGAACGCATGCTCGCCTCTTTCGGCGCTGAGGTGAGGCCGAAACAAGGGGGCGTGACCGTTATCGGAAGGCCGACTCTCAAAGGGCGGGAGATCATGGTGCCGGGGGATATCTCCTCGGCAGCGTTTTTCATGGTGGCCGGCCTGATCGTTCCGGGCTCCGAACTGCTGATTAAAAATGTTGGTCTCAACCCGACCCGCAACGGCATTCTCGCGGTCTTGAGGCAGATGGGCGGAAGCCTTGAAACCCTCAACGAACGGGATGCGGCGGGGGAGCCCGTGGCCGACATCCTGGTCACGAGCAGCCGCCTGAAAGGGGTCGAAATCGGAGGCCCCATGATTCCGCGGCTTATTGACGAGATTCCGGTGCTCAGCGTGGCCGCGGCTTGTGCCGAGGGAACCACCGTCATCCACGATGCTGCCGAACTGCGGGTCAAAGAGACCGACCGGATTGCCGCCGTCGCTTCGGAGTTGCGTAAACTGGGGGGGGGAGTAGAGGAGTTCGAGGATGGCATGGCGGTGACCGGAGTGGAACGACTCAAGGGCGGCCGGGTTGTCTCTCACGGCGACCATCGCATTGCCATGAGCATGGCCGTGGCGGCCCTGGCCGCCGGCTCGCCCGTGGAAATCAGCGATATCGGCTGTACCGGAACCTCTTTCCCCAATTTCTGGCAGCTTCTGGCCGGAGTCTGTAAATAGCAATTGTGGACATTTAAATCCGTTTAACCGCCGAGTACGCAGAGAGCGCTGAGAAAATCTTACAAAAAACCGGTCTTTATTGTTTTTCTCTGCGTGCTCGGCGTTCTCGGCGGTAGAAAATGGCTGGTATGATTTTTCTGGAGTGGAAGTTTTGAAAAAGAGACTCATTATTACCATTGACGGGCCGAGCGGGGCGGGAAAAACGACCTTGAGCCGTCTGCTGGCCGAAAAGCTGGGGTATATCAGCATGGATACCGGAGCCATGTACCGGGCTGTGGCTGTTGCCGCCAAGCGCAAGGGCATTAGCCCTGAAGACGCGAAGGGACTTGAGGCTCTTTGTGACGGGCTGGAAATCCGGTTTGAGCGGGACAGGCGGGGCGACAGGGTTTTCCTCAATGGAGAGGATGTTTCCCAGGCCATTCGTACGCCAGAAATGAGTCTTTTGAGTTCGGCGGTTTCCGCCTGCCGTGAAGTGCGGGTGGCCATGGTCCGTCTGCAGCGGGAAATGGGCGCCGAGGGCGGCTATGTTCTCGAAGGCCGCGACACCGGCACGGCCGTCTTCCCCACTGCCGAAATCAAGTTCTTTCTGGTCGCCACCGCCGGAGAGCGGGGCCGACGGCGTTTTCTGGAGTTGACCGCCAAAGGGGTGGAGGTCGATCTGGCCCGCACCATCGAGGAGATCGAGGCCCGGGACAAGGCCGACAGTGAGCGGGAGCACAGCCCGCTGGTTCGGGCCGAAGACGCAGTAACGGTCGACACCACCGGTCTTTCAATCGACGAAGTGCTGGACAGGATGCTGGCAATTGTCCGCAATCATCCGGCCTATCGTTCCCTGGCGGCGGAGGCCGCAAAGTGAAAATTCTCATTGCCAAGAGTGCGGGATTCTGCTTCGGGGTTAAACGCGCCACCAATTTGGCCTTGGATGCGGCCGCGCGGACGGAAAAAATCCACTCCCTGGGACCAATCATCCATTCGCCGCAGGTCGTTAAAAAGCTTGAGGAGAAAGGGGTGCGGGTGGTTCGGGATGTGGATGAGGTGGACAATGGTTCGGTGATCATCCGCTCCCATGGGATCACCCTTGATGATCAGCAAAAAATCCTCAGCCGCCATCTGGAAATTGTGGATGCGACCTGTCCTTTTGTCAAAAAAGCTCAGCAGCATGCGGAATTGTTGAGTTCAAAAGGGTATATCCTGGTGCTGGTCGGGGAAAAAGAACATCCGGAGGTGAAAGGGATTGTCTCTTACGCAAGCAAGGGACCGGTATTTGTCGTCGCCGATGTCTCCGAGGCGGAGAAACTGCCGCAGGTTAAAAGATTGGGGGTGGTGGCTCAGACTACCCAGGCTTATGAGAATTTCAGCCGCATCGTCGCCGTATGCCTGGGAAAATGCGAAGAACTCCGAGTTTTCAAAACCATATGCGATGCTACTTCGGTCCGTCAGAACGAGGCCCGGGAAATCGCCCGCCAGTCGGATGTCATGCTCGTCATCGGCGGTTTCAATAGCGCCAACACGACGCGCCTGGCCACCATCTGCGGCGAAATTATTCCGCGCACCTACCATATTGAAACAGCCGACCAGATTGATCCGCAGTGGTTTGCCGACGCACAAACCATAGGTATTACCGCGGGCGCATCAACCCCTCACTGGGTCATTGAAGAGGTCGTTGCGAGAGTCCAAAAGCTGGGGAAAAAGGGGGATAATTAATTTGTTTTTTATTATCCTTTATGTTATCGTCCCTTCTTATGGCGGAGGAGCCGTGCTGTTGCCCAGGCGACAGTGAATACTGCTAGGGGGTCACATCTGAATGGTGGAAAAAAAGGATTCATTTAACAAACAAGAAAACTCCGATCTCAACGATGAGGAAAACGAGTTCGGAGAAATGGAAGAAAGCTTTGCCGATCTTTTTGAGAGCAGCCTCAAAGAGCTGGTTCCAGGCAATGTGGTCAAGGGGACAATTGTTCAGGTCAATGACGACTCGGTCGTGGTCGATGTCGGCGGAAAATCCGAGGGTCTGATTCCCATCCATGAGTTTCGGGATGAGAAAGGGCAGCTTTCCCAAGAGATCCATGTCGGTGATACATTTGATGTTTTTATTGAAAGTACGGAAAACGAAAACGGTCTGATCAGCCTGTCCAAAGCCAAGGCTGATCGCCAGAAGGTCTGGAATTCCCTCGAAGAGGAAATGGTCATTCAGGGGCGCATCGTTAACCGTGTCAAAGGCGGTCTGTCAGTCGATATCGGGGTCAACGCTTTCCTTCCCGGTTCCCAGGTTGATCTGCGGCCGGTTCGCAATCTCGACAAGCTGCTCGGTCAGACCTGCGATTTCAAGATTATCAAGCTCAACAAGCGGCGTGGCAATATTGTCCTGTCGCGCCGGGCCTTGCTCGAGGAAAAACGCGATATCATGCGTCATGATACCCTCCAGTCCCTGCAGGAAGGGCAGGTTATGGAAGGGATCGTCAAGAATCTCACCGATTACGGGGCTTTTATCGACCTCGGCGGCATCGACGGTCTGCTTCATATCACCGATATTTCCTGGGGCCGGGTCAACCATCCCTCGGAGCGGCTCACCGTCGGTGAAAAGATCAAGGTCAAGGTTCTTAAGTATGACCCTGAAAAAGAGCGGGTTTCCCTTGGGCTCAAGCAGTTGGTTCCCGATCCGTGGCTGGACGTTGAAAAGAAATACGAGGTCAACAACCGGGTTACCGGAAAGGTTGTCAGCCTGACCGATTACGGGGCCTTTGTCGAGCTGGAGGAAGGGGTTGAAGGACTGATCCATGTTTCCGAGATGAGCTGGACCAAGAGAATCAAGAACCCCAGCAAAATTCTCAATCTCGGGGAAGAAGTCGAGGCCGTGGTTCTGGCTCTCGATACGGGTAACCGGCGTATTTCCCTGGGCCTGAAGCAGATCGAACCCAATCCCTGGGATGTCATCGGCGAGAAGTTCCCTCCCGGAACCATCATTGAAGGCCAGGTCAAGAACATAACCGACTTCGGCGTTTTCGTCGGGGTTGAAGAAGGAATTGACGGTCTGGTTCACATCTCCGATATTTCCTGGACCAAAAGGGTCAAGCATCCCTCCGAATTTTTCAAGAAGGGGGATACGGTCAAGGCCGTGGTTCTGAATATTGATCGGGAAAACGAACGCTTTTCCCTGAGCATCAAGCACCTGACTCCGGATCCCTGGAGCACCATCCTTCAGCGTTACAAGCCCGGTACGGGTGTTCGCGGCAAGGTGACCTCGGTGACCGATTTCGGCATTTTCCTGGAGATCGAAGAAGGGATCGAGGGACTGATTCATGTCTCCGAAATCAGCAAGGAAAAACTCGACTCTCCCAAGGATTTCGCTGAGGTCGGCAAGGAACTTGAGGCCGTTGTTCTCAACGTCGACTCCGGAGAGCGCAAAATTGCCTTGTCGATCAAGCAGCTTGAGGACCATAAGGAAAAGGCTAATGTCGAGTCCTATCTCGGTTCTCAAAATAACGCCACTTCCAATCTGGGCGTGCTGTTGCAGGGGGCACTGGACAAAGCCAAGGAAGACAACGAAGATTAAACTTCTCAAAATAGTTTGCATCTTTTTTCAGGCGGGATTTGCATGATCTGGGCTGAATCCCGCCTGAAAAGGCGGACGGAATGAGAAAGCGACCTTTTGTGATGGCCCTGGGGGTATTTGGAGCCATCTTTCTTTTTTTTGCGGTGTTAGGGCTGGTGATTACCCTTGCAAATGGCGGCCTTGGCTCCCTTGGGGGAGAAAAGGTGGGGGTTATCGAGGTCACCGGGGTCATTGTCTCCTCGAAAAAAACCATCCGCCAGCTGGATGATTTTTTAAACAGCGATTCCGTCAAAGCAATCGTCCTGCGGGTCGAGTCTCCGGGCGGCAGCGTCGGCCCGTCCCAGGAGATTTACGAGGAACTCAGGAAGGCTGCCGCGGCCAAACCCCTTGTGGTATCGATGGGGGGGGTTGCGGCTTCGGGAGGATATTACATCGCGGTGCCTGCCAGGCGGATTTTTGCCAATCCCGGCACCCTGACCGGCAGTATCGGCGTCATCATGGAATTCCTCAACATTGAGGAACTGGCGCGTAAGATCGGCTTCACCAGCAAGGTTGTCAAAAGCGGAGAAAACAAGGATATCGGCTCCCCGCTTCGTCCCATGCGGCCCGGTCAGGAGGAGCTTCTACAGGAACTCATCCAGGACGTGCATCTGCAGTTTATGGAGGCGGTGGCTGAAAACCGCAAGATGGAACTGGATGTGGTCCGAAAGCTGGCGGACGGACGGATTTTTTCGGGCCGCCAGGCTTTGAAGGCCGGCCTTGTGGATGAATTGGGCAACCTGCGGGATGCCATCGCATATGCCGCCAAGGAGGCGAATATTGCCGGTGAGCCAAGGGTTGTTTATCCTCCGGAAGAAGACAAGTCTCTGCTTGAATATTTTCTTGAAAAAAGCCAGGCCCGTGTGGAGGAGTTGTTGCCTCGCGAGCGGACGGGTTTGAATTATCTTTGGAATGGACCTTGATTGAAGAGATTGAAGCTTGATAAGGAGATTGATTGGATATGACCAAAAGTGAACTCTGTGAGCATCTTGCCGAAGTTACCGGAACTTTGAACAAAAAAGAAGCGGAGCTGATCGTTAATACGGTTTTCGACAGTATCCGGGACGCACTGGCGGCTGGCGAGCGGGTTGAGATCCGTGGATTCGGTTCATTCAGTATCCGTGAACGGGATGCGCGGCTGGCCCGTAACCCCAAAACCGGCGAATCCGTCAGTATCGATGGAAAAAAGGTGCCGTTTTTCAAAACCGGAAAGGAACTGAAGGAGCTTGTGGACAAGTAAGAAAGTCAAGCTTCCTCTGCCGGATGGCGATAAAAAAGCTCGACAGCTCAGGTCAGAGCTTTTTTATTGTGGAAAAGAAGATGTTTCGGGTATTTTCCCGCCACTTGAGGGCGCCAAGGAAAAAGTTATAATTGAAACAACCATAAGAGGAGGCAATTATGCGAGAAAAAGTGGAAGAGATTCTCGATAAGGTACGGCCCTTCCTGCAACGTGATGGCGGGGATGTGGAACTCGTTGACGTAGAAGAGGACGGGACCGTCAAGGTCAAACTGAAGGGTGCCTGCGGTTCCTGTCCCATGGCCACCATGACCCTGAAAATGGGGATCGAGAAAACCCTCAAGGAACATATCCCCGAAGTCAAGGAAGTGGTTCAGGTCTAAACCTTTTTGTCGAGATGGAGGATCATATGATTAAAGTCAAAACTTTTGGCGAATCGTTACTTCCATTGAAAACACATATGGAACTGGAGGCACTTGACCGGCGCATCAACGATTATATTCGGGAAAACAGCATCTCCAGAATCATTTCCATCAGCGACACGACGACTTCCAGCGAAGGATCCACCATCGGTATTGTCAGGGTTCTGGTCTACGAGGAGTAAGGGAAGTCCAAACAGAGAAAATTGAAGCATAAAAAAGGGGCATCAAATGCTCCTTTTTTTGTTTGGTTTATCATGGGCGGGCTTTGAAAGAAAACTTTCAAAGCTCGTCAATTTTTTTGAGCAGATACTCTGCCCCTTTCAGGGAGAGGATCAACAGGGCAAACCAGATTATCAGCCACACTAAAGCCATGGAGGCCCTCCTTTCAATAAAAATCATGGGATTTTTTGTTTTCGATATCCCGGGCCGAAATCTTTTCAGAATTCATCAGGCGCCAGACATAACTGACGTAGGCAAGAATAAAAGGCACGGCTAAGGCGACAAGAGTCATGGCCGAGAGAGTGTAAAGACTGCTGGAAGCGTTCTCAATGGTCAGGCTGCTCTGCAGGTCGAAGCGGGAAGGGTAGAAGGCCGTCTTGTTCAAGCCTAGGATTAAAAAAAGTGCCACCCCCGTCAGGACTGCACCGGGGCCACCGGCCCAAATGCCTTTGGTACTTCTGGTGAAGCGGGTCACAATGACGCCGAGGACAATAAGAACCAGACCTGCCAGGAGAAAGCCGAGACCCGGTACCGGCATGGCCAGCAGGTTCTGGAAGTATTTGCCTTTTTCAAGAATGATCTCACCGTTTTCGGTATATCCGTAGCCGGTCATGGTTATCCACCGGTAGAGGATGAAAAGCAGAAACGGGAGAACCGCCAGGAGATTGTTGAAGGCGGCATTGCGCAGGCGGTCAACCAGGCCGCCCTCTTCGGATAGGTTGTTTACCAGGTAGAGTGAGCCCAGTACCCGGGCCAGGAATACCACCAGAAAACCAACCGCCAGGTTGAAAGGCACAAGCAGTGCTTCCAGCCCTCGAGCCGGGTTTCCCCAGGTGATCAGGTTGGTTTCGCTGATATGAAAATTCCCTCCCGTGAAAAGGGTGCCGACCGCCGCTCCAATGGCGAACAGGCCGAGGCTGCCGTTGATGAAGAGAAACCATTCGTAGGTCCGGCTGCCGAGGAGGTTGCCGGGTTTTTTGCGGAATTCGTAACTGATGGCCTGCAGGACGAAAGTCATGAGAATGAGCATCCAGACCCAGTAGGCGCCGCTGAAGCTGGTGGCGTAAAACCTTGGAAAGGCCGCAAAAAAAGCGCCGCCGAAAAGGACCAGCAGGGTATAGGTAAGCTCCCATTTGCGGCCCAGGGAATTGACGATCAGAGTTTTCTCCAGTTCGGTCCGAGCCGTTGTCGCCAGCAGGGTCTGGCCCCCCTGGACAAAGGACATGAGGATAAAGAGAGCTCCCACCAGGGAGATAACGATCCACCATATCTGCTGCAATTGTAAATGATCGAAGCCTAACATGTCATTTCTCCTCCGGGCCAATTTTGATCTGTTTGAGCATAATACAGATTTCGGCTGTCAAAAGTGTGCCCAGCAATACAAGGAAGACAAAAAAGGTGGTTTGGACCGCGGCGGCTCCGAGGTTGGATTGGGCTACGTTGACCGGCAGGATATTGTAAATGGCCCAGGGCTGGCGTCCCACTTCGGTAACAACCCAGCCGAGCTGGGAGGCGAGGTAGCCGAGGGGAATCAGAAGCAGTCCGAACCTCAGCAGCCATTTCTGATCGAAGATACGGTCTTTCATGGCCAGGTAGAGATAAACCAGGCAGACCAGTGGGAAAAGGAAGCCAAGAATAACCATGATTCGAAAGCTGTAAAAAACCGTAGGGACATGGGGGACAGTCTGTTCGGGACTTTTCAGGTAGCCGAAACCGAGATAGTTTTCATTGGTCCTGAAGGTTGTGAGATGCTGTTCCGCTACCGCATGGTCGTTATTTTTTTTGGCGGTGCGGTAGAGAGCAAGGCTTTCAAGAGCCGCCTTGCCTTTGATGATTTTCTCCGTCACCCCCTCGATATTGCGTCCCGGATTGCCGAAAACCAGGTCGTCGATACCGGGAACAAAAGAGACAAGCTCCCGGTTGGCAAGGAAGGAGAGCATGAAGGGGAAGTGAATTTGGAAGTCGAAAGCAGTTTGACCGTCCCCCGGCCTTTTGTCCGGGTTGAGAACTCCAATGGCTACGAGGCCGGCCGGTTCGCTGCCCCTGTAAAGGGCTTCCATGGCTGCGAGTTTCATGGGCTGGAGATGGGCATTGTCGTAGGCGGCCTGATCACCCGAAAGAATGACCAGCCCTGAGAAGGCCAGGCCGAAGACGGAGGCGACAACAATGCTCCTGCGCGCCAGCTGGAGATGCCGTTTTTTAAGCAGATACCAGGAGGAGACGCTCAGGACGAACAGGGAGGCGAACAGAAAACTGGAACTCGTGGCGTGAATGAAATGGCTGATGGCCACCGGCGAGGTGATGACCGTCAGGATATCCTGCATTTCGAAGCGGCCCAGGTCGGGATTGAAAACCATGCCCACCGGGTGCTGCATCCAGCCGTTGGCGACGAGAATCCAGAGGGCCGACAGGTTGGAGCCTATCGCCACCATCCAGGTGGAGAAGAGATGGAACCTTTTCGATACCCGCTCCCAGCCGAAAAACATGACGGCAAAGAAAGTGGCTTCAATGAAAAAAGCGAAGAGGACCTCAATGGCCAGTGGGGCGCCGAAGATATCCCCCACCATCCACGAGTAGTTGGACCAGTTGGTGCCGAACTGAAACTCGAGAATCAGTCCGGTTGCAAGGCCGGCAGCGAAGTTGACGGCGAAGAGCCGCATCCAGAACTTGGTAATCCGTTTCCACTCGGGGTTGCCGGTCTTGTAATAGAAGGTTTCGAAAAAGGCCAGCAAAAAAGACAACCCCAGGGTCAGCGGCACGAAAACCCAATGCACCATGGCCGTCAGGGCGAATTGAGCCCTGGCCCAGTTGACGGCAGTCAAATCCATCGCTTCGATCAATGTGAACTCCTTTCTGACGGGGCCTGTTGCAGGAGCTGCTCAATCACAAAGTTCCCCCTCTCCACATCGGTATCAAAATTTTTTTTCAGCAAATTGGGAAAAAAGACCAGTTTCAGGATGAAGAAGAGAATGGCCATTTTGATAAAGATCAGCTTCCACAGGGTCTTCCCAAGCGTCATCGAGCGGAAGCCGTCTAAATAAAAAGCAATGATGCGCTTAAGCGGGTTCAAAACGTCTGTCACCTTAAACAGAATATCAGGGTGTTTTTATATGCCTTGAGAATTTTACCATTTTAGTCAGCAATTAAAAGCAGGCCATTAAAATTTTTTTTAAAAAATTTCTTCGGGTGGAACCGGGTGCACCGGACTTGCAATTTCTTTGACCTGTATTTAACTTGTATCAGTACGGAACGTTTTTTCCACCCTTTTTGGGCAGAGGAAGCGCTCCGGGGACAAAGAAACTGACGTAAGCAACCCAGAATCAGGAGGTTTGAATGGCTAAAGGTTTTTTGTATGAAAAAGGGGTGGTTAAACTGGTGTCCACGGAGTGGCTTGCTGAACATCTCGAAGACCCCGATCTGATGATTCTCGATACCCAGCCCAATATTCATGATTATATCCAGGAGCATATCCCCGGTGCGGTTTACATGAACGAAGGTCTCCTGCGCGTGCCGCTGGGCGGTCTTCCGGGCCAGTATGTCCCGCCCGAGGCCATTGAACCGGTGCTCCGGCGCCTCGGCCTCAAAGCCGACGTCCCGGTGGTTGTCTATACCGGCAAAGGGCCCTACAAAGGCTGGGGCGACGGCCTGGAGCAGACCATGGTGGCCTATTCCCTGGCCCGCTTCGGGCATAAAAAGGTCTATGTTCTTGACGGCGGCATCGACAAGTGGAAGGTGGAAAAGCGGCCTCTTTCCCAGGAATTTCCGAAGGTTGAGGAGTCGGATTTCAAGGTCGAAGTCCAGCGGGACTTTTTCGTCGACATGAAGGAGTTCAAGTCCCTCAGGGAGCAGGAGGACGTAGTGGTGATTGATGCCCGGCCACCCGAGGTCTACCAGGGACAGGGGCCCTGGTGTAAGCCCGGGCATATCCTTGGGGCGATAAATCTGCCGTGGAAAAGCCTCATGGACCCGAATAACCCGGCTCTTCTGAAGCCCAAGAACGAGATTCTCAGCATTTTAGAGCATGGTAAAATTACTCCCAATAAAAGGATTATCTGCTCCTGTGGGACGGGCCGCGAGGCGACCAACCAGTTCCTGCTTTTGAAGGAATATCTCGGTTACCCCAAGGTCAAAATCTACGAGGGATCGTTCACCGAGTGGAGTTCCCATCCGGATAATCCGACTGCGACCGGCCCTCATCCCAAGGGGTTTGAAGAGAAATGCTACGGATGAGGTTGGCACCAAAAATTCGTTGACAGTGTGCAAGGGCATTTGGTATAAACTGACACCTGCATACATGGGGCTATAGCTCAGCTGGGAGAGCGCTTGAATGGCATTCAAGAGGCCGGCGGTTCGATCCCGCCTAGCTCCACCATAAAATCAAAGGGTTAGCGAATTTTCGCTAACCCTTTTTTTCTACCCAAGTCGCTACAAGTCGCTACATTAATTTTTGACCTAAACTTGCGACCGTTTTCTTCTCCGGAGAGTGCCGCCAGGGGGGGCCGGTAACAACGTAGCGGTAGTGGTCAAATAATTCATCAGATAATTCGAGAACCTAATCTGATACAACTAACAAGAAGGCCCAACCGATTAATAGTCAGTTGGGCCGTTCATCGTTCCAGAATTGGTGATTTTTAAGAACGAGAGTGGATAACTTTTTTATGAAAAAGGCAGGGGTCTTTAAAGACCCCATGCCCTTTAATTTAAAAATCCGGCTTCATTAACATTTAAACTTTTTTCTCATGCCTACCAGTCCAGCTAAACCAACGCCCAAAAGAAGCATGGTCCCGGGTTCGGGGACTGGTGCTACTTGATCCCCGGTAACATTGATAGCCCATCCGGTGCTTCCACCATGGTCCTCACGCAGAACTTGCAAGTAATGCGTACCGGCAGAAAGATCGAAAAGCGCATAGGTATATTCATACGCATAAGCACCACCAGGTGCAAGGGCACCAGAAATATAGGTGCCGTCAAGCCACACAAACAAGCCATTATCTACACCAAAACTTGCTTGAAGGTTTTCCAGCCCCGCACCAGCATCAAAAGCATAGACTATCGCGGTTTCAGAATTTACCGCCCACGTGGAAGGAATCGACTGAAGACCAGTCCAGTTGCTGTTTAGATTGCCTGGATCATTAAGCCAATCGCCGAGGACAGAATTTACAGAAGAAAGATCAGGCTCAGGAGCTGGGTTGATCAGCGGGTCACCTGAGCTGACATTAGCCAGTGGGAAAAGATTCGTCGAACCGATTGGGTTTGTTCCATCTAATGATGTGCCGAGGGCAGAATTATAGTATCCCGACGTTGAGCCATCTATTATTGTCAATGCATTTGAAACGCCAGAAAGGCCTAAAAGTAAAAAACAGCACAACAAAACTTTAATCTTCATTCTCGTCGCCCCCTTTGTAAAATAAGCAAATCAAAACGTCGGTTAGCTGCAGAATTCGGTTGCCCAATTATGTAAGAATTTTTTGCCTTTTGATGTTGTTGAATTAATTTAGAAATTAATATCCCTGGTTTTTACCCAAGCCACAGAGATTTCTTGCACCAGGCTTTCATTTCTGCTGTCGGCGAAAACCCCTTCCCGCCAAGTTTACTGAATAGAATACGCATAGACTGTTCCAACAACACAACACTCTATTTTTGTTGACAATTTTTTTCTCAAAAACCTTATTTACCAAGAATGTAAAATTCCCCGACAAAGTTTATTATTTGTAAAAATTTATTAAATCCCTAAAATATAATGAGTTTTATTGTTTCTCTAAAAAGAAGCCTATTTCTCCGGGAAAAAGTGTTAGGTTTCTCGACAGAAATTACTTGTAAAAATTAAAAATTCCCCTCTTTGTCTTTTTGAAAAGCATGAATTTACAAAGAGTTATGAAAATTTTCCCTTTTGTTAAAAAAACCGACAAGTCGAGATAAGACTACGACACTTTATCAAAATTTATGTTGAAAATAATCTTCTGCAAAATCCAGCAAATCAAGACACCATTAAGAAAAAGAAAGGGGTCAAAGAAAGGGGTCAGGCTTGCTATATTGCAATATTAATTTTTTATGTTATTCTCCTGTCATGGCTCGCAAACCCCGTCTTCATTTTCCCAGCGCATTGTATCATGTTATCCTTCGCGGTAATGCTCGCCAAGACATCTTCTTTGACGCCGAAGACCGTTGCCGGTTTTTCCTTCTTGTCCAGGAAGGAATCGAGCGGTACGGGCACCGGGTTCTTTCATTTTGTCTCATGACAAATCATGTCCACCTGGCAATTCAGGTTGGCAATGTCCCACTTTCCCGCATCATGCAGAACCTCTCTTTCCGTTATACGCGTTGGATAAACATGCGGCGTAATAGAATGGGGCATCTTTTTCAGGGCAGGTATAAGGCCGTTCTTGTCGAGGTGGATACGCATCTCCTCGAACTGATTGCGTACCTTCATCTCAATCCTGTGCGTGCCGGCATAACCGAAAAGCCGGAGGACTATCCCTGGAGTAGTCATCGAGCCTATCTTGGTGCAGAACCTGTCTCGTGGCTCAGTGCAGATTATGTTTTAGCGCAATTTTCGCCGAATTTAGAACAATCCCGTTGGCAGTTTGCCGAATTTGTAGCCGAAAGAATTCTTTTAGGACATCGGGATGAGTTTTACGGGAAAGGAAGTGTGGATAGCCGTATCATAGGCGAGGACAGGTTTGTGGAGAAGGTTCTGTCGGAGTCTGACTGTCTTCAGGCGCCTAAACCCTCAATAGAGAAAGTTCTTGAGACAGTTGAAAAAATATATGATCTGCAGAAGGGGGATATGCGTGCAGCCGGCAAGAAACGAAGGCTTTCTGAAGCCCGGGGTTTGGCTGCCTGGGCGATTCTTGAGTTGACGGATGCGACGCTGACTGATTTGGCAAAGAGATTGGGGCGGGACGTATCTACGATAAGTGCGGCGAGCAGGCGTTTTGATGAACGAAGAAAGCGGGATTTAATATTAAGGGGGAGGCTGGAGTTGTTGGAAAAAGAGCTTGAAATTTCAAAATTCAAAGCCTGACCCTCTGGGCTCTGACCTTAAAAATGGCATTCAAGAGGTCAGGAGTTCGATCTCTACCAAAAAAACCCAAGGATCAGCGAATTTTCGCTGACCCTTGGGTTTTGCTTTGTCGTGTTTGACATCCCATATGGAAAAAGCCGAGGGCAAAGGGGTCAGGCCTGCAAGATTGCAAGTTTAGGATTTGATGTTATCATTTGTTTATGGCCAGAAAACCCCGCATTCATTATCCAGGCGCCTTGTACCATGTCATTCTTCGTGGCAATGCCCGACAGGATATCTTTCTTGATGATGACGACCGTTGCCGATTTTGTTTTTTAATCCAGGAAGGCATTGAGCGCTATGGTCATCGTTTGATTTCCTTTTGCCTGATGAGCAATCATGTGCATCTGGCGGTTCAGGTAGGCAACGTTCCGCTTTCGCGCATTACGCAAAACCTTTCTTTCCGTTATACCCAGTGGGTTAATAAACGACAAAACCGAAGCGGCCATCTGTTTCAGGGCCGCTATAAAGCCATTATGGTCGATGCGGATACTCATCTACTGGAATTAGTCGCCTACCTTCATTTAAACCCCATCCGTGCCAATATGACCCGCAAACCTGAAGATTATCTGTGGAGTGGTCATCGCGCCTATCTTGGTCTGGATACGATCCCATGGCTCAGTTGCGATTATGTTTTGTCCCACTATTCGATGGACATGAAACAAGCCCGTCAATTGTTTGTGAATTTCGTGAATGAAAGAGCAGGCGACGGACATCAGAAAAAATTTTACGGAAAAGGGAGCATGGATAGCCGGGTTGTCGGCGAGGATGCCTTTGTAGAGGATGTGCTCAGAGGAGCCGATTCTTTTCCAGAATACAAACCCACCCTCGATTCGGTTCTTAGTGAAGTGACATCCATGTACAATCTTCGGGAAGAGGATTTGAAAGCTGCCAATCAGAAACGACTGCCATCGGAAGCCCGGAGCTTGGCGGCTTGGGCTGTCTTGGAGCTGACCGATGCATCACTAAGCCAGTTGGCGGAAAGAGTTGGGCGGGACGCGTCGACGCTGAGCAAAGCGGCCAGAAGGTTTGACACGCGCTGTCAGACTGATTTGGAAAGCCAAAAGAAAGTTGCCCGGTTAAGGAAACTTGCATTCTTGCAGGCCTGACCCCATTGGGGTACCATTGGGGTACTTTTTGAACATTCGCTGATGATAAGTAGTTTGGTGGGGAGTTTTGTCCTGGGGAAAATCTATTTGGCCACTTTTTTACGAGTCAAACAAAAAATAAATTAAAATAATATAAATACAACTAGTTGAGACAGAATGTTCATGAAATTTAGATATAAAAAATTGAACAGAACAACCCTGTGCCGGTAAATTTCGGGGGCTTTATCCAGTCAAAAAACTTCCGAAAACAAGTTCTCTGCAACCAGCAAAGAAATTTGAATTTAATGGGTCAAACCCGTGTGAGAAAAGGTGCCGGTGCCGATGGCCCCTTTGTTATTCCAGCCTTTTTAAACGATACCTCTCTCACTCTTCCGGTTTGAGCCAGCGCAAATCATAAAGATCCGTGCGCCGGCTTTCCATGTTACGCACGCTCCCCTTGGCCCGCATCTCCTTGATGAGGTCGAGATCGAGGTCGGTAATCAGGGTTGTTTCGACCCCCGGCGTTGCCTCGGCGGCAATGGCATCATGGGGGAAGGAAAAGTCCGAGGGGGTAAAAATCGCCGCCTGGGAATATTGAATGCCCATGGTCTCGACCTTGGGGATGTTGCCGACGCTTCCCGATATGGCAACGTAGCACTCATTTTCAATGGCCCTGGCCTGGGCGCAGCGGCGCACCCTGAGATAGCCGTTCTTGGTGTCGGTCCAGAACGGCACGAGGAGAATTTTCATCCCCTTTTCCGTCTGCAGACGGGCCAGTTCGGGGAACTCGATGTCATAGCAGATGAGGACACCGATCTTCCCCACGTCGGTGTCGAAAACCTTGAGGGCGTCGCCGCCGCTGAACCGCCAGTCGGCCTCTTCATCCGGGGTGATATGGATTTTTTCCTGACTGTCCCAAGTGCCGTCCCGGCGGCAGAGATAGGCGACATTGCCGATTTTGCCATCCTCGCCGAGGGTCGGGACGCTCCCGGTGACGATATTGATGTTGTAGGCGAGGGCCATTTCGACCATGGCAACCCGCATTTTTTCCGTATGTTCGGCCAGCATGCGCATGGCGTCCCATGAACTTTTCCCCTCGTAGGTGTGGATGAGCGGAGCGTTGAACAGCTCGGGGAAGAGAACGATGTCCGACTGATAATCGGAGACCGTGTCGACAAAGAACTCGGCCTGTTGCAGGAAGTCGTCGAAGGAGTTGAAACGGCGCATCTGCCACTGGACGACGCCCAGCCGGGCGATGGATTTGGTCCCCCCGATCAGCCGGGTCTTCTTCTCGTAATAGATGTTCAGCCATTCCATGAGCACCGCATTGCCGCGGGAATGGCGGTCTTCCGTCCAGTAGTCGTTCAGCAGGTTGAGAACGTGGAAGTCGTTTGACAGCTGAAAAGTCAGGGACTCATCTATCAGTTCGCCCTTCTGGACCTTGAGGATGTATTCCTGGGCCGACATCTGTTTGGCGTGTCCCTGGTATCCGGCAATTCGGCCGCCGATGAGAATCCCTTTGAGATTGAGGTTCACCGCCAGCTCCTTGCGGGCGTCGTAAAGTCGCCGGCCCAGGCGCATGCCCTGATATTCGGGATCAACGATGACCTCGACACCATAAAGATAATCGCCTTCCGGGTCATGGGTCTTGAAGGTTCCGTCGCCGGTAATCTGGCGGTAGGAATGATAGTTGCCGAAAAGGCTGAAATCGATGATGATCGACAGGGCGATGGCCACCGGCCTGCCGTTGTCTTCGATACAGATCTGGCCCTCGCCGAAGCGCCGGATGAGGTTTTCGAATTCCCTCTTCGTCCAGTGATCCTCCAGCCCTTTATAGACCTTGGCGCTTATTTCCCGGACCGCGGCGAAATCATCCGTCCGCAGGTTCCGCAGGTCAAGTTTATGGGGAGTTGCCGTTGCCGTCGTTTCCGTGGTCATTTTTTTCCTTCAGGAGCAGTTGGATGTTGAGTGATATGTTAGCAGCCCTTTCCCGCTTCGCAAGGTCGGGGTTGCGTCTATTCGCCCCTATCATAAGGGCTTTTTGCCGTGCCGACAATGGGGATTCGCTTGAAGGCTTTCCACATGATTATTTTTGGGAAAAATGATGGTATGGAAAAGTTTTACACCAAGTATCTGCTAAAATACAGGCACGCACAAAAAAGCGATATCGGTAATGGGCCATGGCTTCAGGAGGGTGCCGAAAGAAAAGTTCCATAAGTGTAACCTTAAAATAATTTGAGCTATTTTAAAAATAAAAATGAGGTTATTGATTGGAAAGGAGATGGCTTATGAAAGGATTGATTTTTGGTGGCAAACTGATGGTCTCTCTGGTTGCGGCAGGGGCTCTGGCTGCCGGGCCGGTGTCGGCCCAGAAACCGGCCTGGCAGGAAAATGGAAAACCTGAAAAACAAGAGCGCAAAGAGGGGCCCAACAATGAGCAGAACGTTCAGACCGGATATCCTTCCATGGGTGATCACGGCAAAAATGGTTATGGGCATGAGCCTTCCGACCATCCGGGCCAGGGCAAAAAGGGCCCCGGACATTCAGGCAATGCCGGAAAAGGGAAAAAAGGCCAGGATTATAAGGATGATTCGGACCATGGCACAAGAGAGCATGCCTATTTTTCCAGCCGGGACCGGGAAGTCATTCATGACTATTATTCCGAGGAGTTTCGTGCCGGACATTGCCCCCCCGGTCTGGCAAAAAAGAGAAATGGTTGTATGCCTCCGGGGCAGGCCAAAAAGTGGGAAATCGGCCATCGGCTCCCTCGCGACGTGATCTTTCACGATCTTTCTCCCAGGGTCCTGAGAAGGCTGCCACCACCACCTCCAAGGCACCGCTACGTGCGGGTTGCCGAGGACATTCTGCTGATCACCACCGGGGTCGGGATGGTCGTAGATGCCATAGAGGATCTGGGCAGAATCCATTAAACGCCGGCAGGGGACGGGAGGATGTGGTACCCTGCGTTTGGGAAAATTTCATTCACAAAAGCAAAAGCCCCAAGTGTTTTGGGGCTTTTGCTTTTGTAAAGGTAATTACTCATGCCCTGAATCGGCGGGAGCACCCTTTTCCCCAGTAAAAAGCGGGTAAGAGATTTGCCTGCCGGAGTAAAATCGACAGGGCCTGGGCAAACGCTCCCGGCCCTGTCGATAAAAAATTGCTTTCAGGAGGGAAGGCGGTGCCGGTCAAGCTCAGGGAGAATTTTTCGGCTGTACCTCGGGGCACGCCTGTTTAAACGGTGTCGGCTGCCATTCCGCAGAGAGCTTCCTGGCTTCCGCAAGGGCTTCGGGAGACATGCCTCCTTCCAACTCTTTGAGACGGGCTTCCGCTTTGACCTCGCCGTTGCCGAGGGCGAGGCCGTACCATTTATAGGCTTGAACGACGTCCTTGGTTACTCCCCCGTTACCGTTCTCGTAGAGCAGGGCGAGTTCATATTGCGCCGGTCCGAAACCCTGGTCCGCGGCCTTCTGTATCCAGGCGGCGGCTTTTCCTTTGGTCTGGGGATACTGGAAATACTTGAGTCCGATAAGGGTCTGGGCGGCCGGGTTGCCCTGGTCCGCCAACGGCTCATATTTGTTGAAAAACGCTTCGAGCTTCTCGCATTTTTCCGTCAGGGTGAAATGGGCCATCCAGCTCCCGCAGGGTATTCCCCTGACATCCGGATATTCGCCGGGATCCGGGGCCATGCCCGGCAATTTATGCTCGGCCGGAGAAAGACCCGGTAGGGTGAGGAGGATCAAAAGGGCGGTTAAAATCAGCATTATGCCGGTTCGCAGCGAGGATAAATTCAATGGATATTTCATGAACGGTCCTTCTTTTTTATTTTTTCCCCAGAAAACGCGGGAAAAAAGGGGTTTAGGCTAACGGTCGAAGGCTGAAGGAAAAACAACCCCTCAATACCGGTTGTTGGTTTTCAGGTTTTACCTAACAGTCTTCACCCTTCAGTTTTAAATCCTGACACTCAGCCTTCATTCTTATTAAACTGCCCCAGATAATATCCTGTTAAAGCCCGGATGGCAATACGCTGCAACGTTTTCATCCCCCATGAACCCCTCTGTAGGGGTCAACCATTAAAGCGGTGTTCATTCGAGAAGTTCCAGGGTCGTATTCAGAGCCTGCTCCAACCTTTGCAAGTGATTTTCTTCCCGGCACCAGCAATTGAGACGGGTCATGCGTGGAGTTTTAAACTGCCAGAAAGTGGCGATCATCGACTGGGGCTGCCAGGAGTCGAGGAACCATTCTTTTTTATCCTGGAGATAAGCGATTCTAACCCAGGGTTTTCCGTCCTTATGAAGAACGTAAAGGTTATTTCCGCTGGTAATCTTAACCGGGATGCCATTCTGGCGATAAAAGCGCTCTATCTGGGCCAGAGAAAAAGGGTTGGGGTGTGGATGTGATGGGGAGTCGGTTTCCTGTGTCATTTCCTGTTATTTCCTGTGCGTTACTATCCAGCACCGATGGACCCTGGGGTTGCGTTGAAAATCTGGGGGGATGGTGCGGGCCGTGATATCCTCGATGGCCAGCTCCGGGAACAGGATGGGGTCCATTTTGAATTTCCGGAAATTGTTGGAAAAGATGATTCTGCCGCCGGTCGACAGAAGGCGGGCGGCCTGCCTCAAAAGACCGGGGTAGTCTTTCTGGATATCGAAAAAGGCGTTGCGGTTCTTGCTGTTGGAAAAGGTCGGCGGATCGAGGAAGATCAGGTCAAAGCATCGGTTTTCGTTTTTCAGCCACTCCAGACAGTCGGCCTGGATGAAATCGTGCTTTTCCGGGTTCAAATGGTTGAGACGAAAATTGTTTCGGGCCCACTCCAGATAGCTTCGCGAACTGTCGACGGTAAGGGTTTCGCTGGCCCCGCCGGCGGCAGCGCAGACCGACGCCGACCCCGTATAGCCAAAGAGATTGAGGAAGGACTTGCCACCTGCCGTTTCCCGGATCAGGCGCCGGGTCGGACGGTGGTCGAGGAAGAGTCCGGTGTCGAGATAGTCGCTGAGATTGACCAGAAAACGCAGATCCCCCTCCCGCACCTCGTGGAAATTGTCCCGTTTGTCGAATCTGGCGTACTGGTCCCGGCCTTTCTGTCTTTTCCGAACCTTGAGGAATATCTGCTCCGGCGCCATATCCAAAGTCGCGGCCAGGGTCAGGATGATTTCCTGCAGGCGCAGCTGGGCCTGTGCCGGTTCGATAGTGGCGGGCGGCTGGTATTCCTGGACATGGGCCCATTCTTCGTAAATATCAATGGCCGCGGCGTATTCAGGGATGTCGGCATCGTAGAGGCGGAAGCAGGTCACGTTTTCTTTTTCCCGCCAGTTCTGGAGGGTGCGGAGGTTCTTGCGGAGCCGGTTGGCGAGCATTTCAGAAACCTCGGCTTTTCGCCCCGGCCTTTCGTAAGTGAACGCTGGCGCCCGGGCATTCCCGCTCGGCTGGCTCGCATGTTCACCGACACGATAGTGGTAGAGACGGCATTCCAGGGGGCCGTTGAAGAGCCGGCGCTCCTCTTCGGCATGCAGTTCCAGTTCCCTTTCCAGTTCCGGCGCGGCGGTCAGGATGGCCGCCTTCCAGCCGCTGAAATTTTTCCGGATCCGGGAGCCGAGCAGGCGGTAAAGTTGGCTGAGGTTCTCATCCCGGCCGAGCCGCCGCCCGTAAGGCGGGTTGGTGACTATCAGGCCGCCGTTGTCCGCGATGGAAACCGGTGGGCAGAGGTCCTGAAGGTCGGCCCGTTCGAGCCGGATACAGTTTTCAACCCCCGCCTGGCGGACATTGGTCCGTGCTCCCTCGACCGCTTCGGAGCTGTGGTCGAAACCGAAGATCAGGGGCCTTTTTTTCAGGCCTGTTTCCCGACGTTGTTCCGCCTCCCGGAGCACTTTTTTCCAGACCGCCGGCTGATGTCCCTTCCAGCCGAGGAAGCCGAAATAGTCGCGCCGCAGACCGGGCGCCACGTCACAGGCCAGGAAAGCCCCCTCCACAAGGAGGGTTCCGGAGCCGCACATGGGATCCAGGAGCGTGCCTCCCCGGCCGGCAAGTTCAGGCCAGCCGCTGAAGATCAGGATGGCCGCGGCCAGATTCTCCTTGAGAGGCGCCGTGCCACCTTCTTCCCGGTAGCTGCGGCGGTGGAGGCTCGCCCCTGAGAGATCGAGGCTGACCGTCAGACGATTGCGTTCCAGGTGAAGGTTGATCCGGATATCGGGTTTTTCCAGGGCCACAGAGGGCCGGACACCGAATCTGTCCCGGAACTGATCGACGATGGCATCCTTGGCTTTCAGGGCGGCAAAATGAGAGTGCTTGATCCGGGAGCGGAAGATATTGCAGTCCACGGCCAGGGTTCCGTCCTTTTCGAGGTAATTGCTCCAGTCGATTTCGCGCATGCCGGCATAAAGGTCCTCCGGGTTGAGAGCGGGGAAGGTCCGGAGGGGGAGCAGCACGCGGCTGGCCAGGCGGCTCCAGAGACAGACGCGGTAGGCTGTTTCCAGGGTGGCGCCGAAAGCGACGCCTCCTTTTGCAGGACGGATTTTTTCCCCCCCAAGGTCCTTCAACTCCCTGGCGAGGAGGGTTTCCAGGCCCAGGGCCGCGGTAGCAAAGAAACCATGGGTCTCGGTGATTGCGGGAGGTGTTCGCTTTATGATGGGAGTTCCGGTTTCAGTTGACACGGCATTTCTTTCCTTCGGCCCGGCATCGACGGATCTCTTCCAGGCAGGCATAGGGGACTCTCAGGTTGCCCCGGCCGATTCCGATCGCCACGCCGTTTTCGAGACCGTGGAAATCGGAGCCGCCGGTGACAATCAGGCCATGCCTGCGGGCCAGGGTGATAAATTGCGCGGTCTCGTCCTGGGTAGTGCCCGAGGAATAGGCCTCGAGGCCCGCCAGTCCTTCCGGAATAAGCTCCTGACAGAGTTCTTCCAGCAATCTCATATCCCGGGTCACCAGCTGTGGGTGAGCCAGAACCGGAACCCCGCCTGCCTCCAGAATCAGAATGATGGCTTCCGCGGTCGGGAGGAAACGTTTGGGTTCGTTGCAGGGATGGAGATAGCGGACAAAGGCGTCGCCGACATCCCGGGCGTAGCCCTCCCGGATCAGGGCGGCGGCAAGATGGGGGCGGCCCAGCGCTCCCCGGGTTTGGCTCCGGATAGCCTCGAAATCGAGAGGTGTGCGACCCTCTTCAGTCAAAAGCTGATTGAGGTTATTAAGGATTTTTCTGTTGCGCCCGGTGCGGTAGTCCTGAAATTCCCGGAGAGCCTGTTGCAGGCGTGGGTGGTGATGATCGAAGCCGTAGCCAAGGAGGTGCATGTCCTGAAACTCGCCGAACACGGTCGAGAGTTCGACACCGGACAGGATCTCTATTCCGGAACGATCGGCGGCGGCAATGGCCTCGTCGGCGGCTTCGATATTGTCATGATCGCAAATCGCCACCGCAGCCAGGTTTTTCTCGGAAGCCAGACGGATCAGTTCGGCGGGGGCAAGCACGCCATCGGAATAATGGCTGTGAAGGTGAAGGTCGATATATCGCATGAAAATTGCTCGGGCTTACCGAAAAAAAGTTGAAATATGCTTACTTTAGCATGAATTTCCTCTCCCGAACAATCGATGTCTTGGATTTTGCAGGCAGAAACTCTTCAGGTTTCGGGAAATGTTATTATTCAGTTTGCCGCTACAATGCCTGGCATTGGCCTTTTCAAGGGCCGCGTGAACCTTTCCAAGGGCGATACGAGTCTTTGTGCCGAATAGTATCCGGGAAATTACGAAAAAATGGGCGGGCCGGAGAACTAATACCTCTTTTGAGGTTCCCTGGAATTGTGCTAGTTTTATATAGTCAAATTCACTGTCGATTTGGGAGACCGTCTTGCTTCTCGATGTCCAGAACCTGATGACCTTTTTCTTTACTTCGCAAGGCCTTGTCAAGGCGGTGCGGGGGGTCGAGTTTTCCCTTGACCGGGGAGAGACCGTCGCTCTTGTAGGTGAGTCCGGGTGCGGGAAGTCGGTTACGGCTCTCTCCATTTTGCGGCTGGTTTCACCGCCCGGAAGGGTGGTGGAAGGAATCATCGACTTCCGAGGCGAGGACCTGCGGCGGATTTCTGCGGAGGAGATCCGCCGCATCCGGGGCAATCAGATATCGATGATTTTTCAGGAGCCGATGACCTCGCTCAATCCGGTCCTGACCATCGGGGAACAGATCGGGGAAGTCCTACGGGTGCATAAAGGCTTGGGCCGGGGGGGGGCTTTGGAGGCCGCCGTCGATCTTCTCGACCAGGTCGGCATTCCTGAGCCGCAGCGCCGCATCCGCGATTTTCCCCACCAGCTTTCCGGAGGGATGCGCCAGCGGGTGATGATTGCCATGGCCCTGGCCTGCGACCCGCTTCTGCTCATTGCCGACGAGCCGACCACCGCCCTGGATGTCACCATTCAGGCCCAGATTCTGGCTTTACTGCAAAGGCTGAAGGAGGACAAGGGGATGGCCGTCCTGCTCATCACCCATGATCTTGGGGTGGTGGCGGAGAGTGCGAACCGGGTGGCCATCATGAATTCAGGCCTGATCATGGAGTATGCCGGGACCGCTGACCTGTTCGCCGCCCCCCGGCATCCCTACACCAAGGGGCTGCTGGCCTCGGTGCCGCGCATCGGAGAGAAGAAAAGGCGCCTCAATCCCGTGGCCATGGGCGATTCGGAAGGGTTGAAAGGGCATAAATCCTTCCTCGACCTCTGCCCGGAACCCTTTGCCATCCGGCGCGGGAAAATCCCCCCTCTCCGGGAAATGGCCCCGGGGCACTATGTCCGCTGCTGGGAAGCTTAACTATGGAAACACTTCTGGAAGTCAATAACCTGCGCAAATCCTTTTCGGTGACCTCGGGACCCCTGGAAGGTAAAAAGCTTCGCCTGCAGGCCGTGGACGGCCTTTCCTTCACCCTGGCCAAGGGTGAAACCCTGGGACTGGTGGGCGAATCGGGGTGCGGCAAGTCGACGGCAGCCAAACTCCTGATGCGGCTTATCGATGCCGACGAGGGCGAGGCCCGTTACCAGGGTGTCGATATCCTCAAGCTTTCCCCGCGACAGTTGCGCCCTTACCGGCGCAAGATCCAGATGGTTTTTCAGGACCCCTTTTCCTCTCTCAACCCGCGCATGCGGGTCGGAAAAATTATCGCCGAGGCCCTGACCATCCACAAACTTGCCCCGCCGGGCGATATCCGCTCCCGGGTGCTTCATCTGCTCGATACCGTGGGTCTCCCCGAGGAATATTACGATCGTTTCCCCCATGAATTCTCAGGCGGTCAGCGGCAACGCATCGGCATCGCCAGGGCTTTGGCCGTGCAGCCGGAACTGATCATCGCGGACGAGCCGGTATCCGCCCTCGATGTTTCCATTCAGGCGCAGATCGTCAACCTCCTCCAGGATATCCAGGACGAGTTCGGTCTCACCTATATTTTTATTTCTCATGATCTTTCGGTCATCGAGCATATCAGCGACCGCGTCGCGGTCATGTACCTGGGAAAAATCGTCGAACTGGCGTCTTCCGGGGACCTTTACGGCCACCCTTTGCATCCCTACACCGAGGCGCTTTTGAACGCCCTGCCTGTGCCGCAGCCGGGAGCGACCCGAAACCGGCGGATTCTATCCGGAGAAGTGCCCTCGCCCATAGCGCCGCCCCCGGGTTGCCATTTTCACCCCCGCTGTCCCTATGCCCGGGATATCTGCAGGATTGAAAGCCCGGGGCTCGACGAAAAGGCGGCGGGTCATCTGGCGGCCTGTCATTACAGCGCTGAGGTAGGGCGCCATCGGGCCTGGCAGGG
>Ga0068712_1000696_pt1 | contig 58750 bp, 51 predicted proteins | sample MTBAKSrepl1MetaG_FD_62987 | JGI IMG/M metagenome (GOLD analysis project Ga0068712, IMG submission 62987) | Enrichment culture microbial communities from Arthur Kill intertidal strait, New Jersey, USA, that are MTBE-degrading - MTBE-AKS1... | ecosystem: Environmental > Aquatic > Marine >... | reverse complement strand
GTAAGCATCCCCCGGTCAAACCGGGGGCTTTATGGGTGAACCGCTCAAAGCGGTAATTAAAACCAGGAGCCGCCTGAAGGCGGACTACCTGAGCAGTTTCAATTGATCAATTCTATGGTCTTCCTCTTCCTGCCTTCGTATGTAATTTCGAATAACCTCTTCATCGCGCCCCACTGTCGATACAAAATATCCTCGTGCCCAAAAATTTTCGCCTGTGAAATTTCGGCTACGACCTCCAAACGTTCGGGCAATATGTATGGCACTTTTTCCCTTTATGTAGCCGATGGCATGAGATACTGCATACTTTGGCGGAATCGCGATATACACATGGACATGGTCGGGACACAAATGGCCTTCCAACACCAGACTCTCCCGTTGCCGAGCCAATTCTCGTATCACCTCGCCAAGCTTCTGACGTATCCGACCATATAAAACCTTCCTCCGACATTTAGGTATCCATACGACGTGATACTTGCAGTCCCAAACCGAATGACATAAACTTCTTAATTGGTTCATCGAAAGCCTCCTATTCTAAGAACTTTGAGCGGTTCACAGATTGGAGGCTTTCACCTACCTACGGAACTGTCAAACTTTTTGGGTCCCCCGGCTAAGCCGGGGGGTTTCCTATTGCACTAAAAAAGCCCCGGGGAATACCATTTTAGGGCCCTCAATTGAGGATCTCGCGAATTGATAGCAGCGGAGAACTATTATCATTTCCCCTGTTTAAAATCAATCCTGAATCAAAAAAAAGCCGGAGCTAAAAACTCCGGCTTTTTTTAACCATGGCCATGGCCCTTTTTATTCCCCACCCACACCCTAGGGCGAAACCTGCTGGCGACAAAACCTTCAACTCTTCCGACGGCTACTTCCACGGAAAGGGGGAAGTATTTTTTAAAATCATCGAAGGCCTTGATTGCTGTTCAACCAAAAAGCCCTCTCCGCCCTTCTTCGGTAATGAAACCCTTTCTTCAGCAGCTTCTGGCTGAGAGCCTGGTAAAATCTGAATTTTAGTGAGCCTGCCTTATTTCTATTGCCCCTGGTTATAAACTTATCAACCAAACTTTCAACTTCCGGCGTCATGTGCAGTTCACCCGAAAACTGTCGGACAATATCGGAGAAGACCTGGGCCTCCTGATCCAGATCATGAAACTCCCCTTCGTTTTTCTTATTGTCAAAATATTTCAAACTTCCCCCTGGTACTGTCCCAAACATAGTAAAACCGGTTAAAAACAGTTTTTCCAGGGTGAACAGCCTTCAAAAGGTAGTCAAGAATGAATAGAATTTCAATTTTTGATGTCTCATTTTGTTTGGCCCCGATCTTTCACGGAAAGGAGGGTTGCTTTTCCTCATAATTCCAAGCCCCACCACAAGGTACAAATTCCAGGGACGGCTTGGAATATCTCCATAAAGATCTTTCCAATGAAAATCCTCAAAAAAATTCCAGCCGTTTATTCCTTCTCGGCTCTTTCAAAAGCCGCCTGGGCCCCCTGATAGTCGCCGAGCCGGGTGCGCGCGTGGCCGATGATGCGCCAGTTCCCGGCCCGAAGATAGCGGTCACCGGCCGCCAGGGTGTTCGATTTGGCGGCCATGTTTTCCGCCTCCCGGTATTGCCCCTGGTTCAGGCGGACCCGGGCCAGTTCCTGCCAGAGGTGGGGGTTGCGCGGCTCGATCCGCAATGCGCGCTCCAGAGAAGCCCCGGCCTCTTCCAGCTTGCCGGCAGAGGATTGACTGTGGGCCGTATCAAGGAGAGCCACAACCGCCTCGTTCCGGGATGTGGGGGCAGGCTCAGGCACCAGCGGCTGAAGGGGGGCGCAACTCGCCAACAACAAAAGTACTGCCAAAAAACATAAACCCCGCATTATTCTCATCGTCCGAATATCCTTTCAAACCAGCTTCTAAGCGATTTTTTTACCGAACTCCGACCCCGGCCGCAGGGCACGGTCTCTTCCGGAGCCGAACCGGAAACGAAGGGGAGTTCCAAAGCCCCCTGGCAGCCCGCCGCACTGCGCAGGCCCGAAGCCTGATCAATCCAGACCCGCTCGATATTGTCCGGTTCCGGCAGAATCAGGGGCTCGGGGTCAAGGCGGGCCATCATGTCGCCCCAGACGGTCATGGCGCCGCTCGCCCCGGTAAGCCCGGTGGGCTCGTTGTCGTCCCGGCCGATCCAGACCACGGCCAGACGGTCGCCGGAAAACCCCGAGAACCAGCTATCACGAAAATCGTCAGTGGTGCCTGTTTTACCCGCGATGCCGAGGGTCCGGGGAAGATAATTCTCCAGCCAGCGGGCCGTCCCTGCACTCACCACATCCTGCATGGCCACGCTCAGCAAATAGAGGGACGCCGGATCGACGACCTGCTCCACGTTGAGAGGATAGCGCTGCAGGGATTCTCCTTCAGCAGTCAGAACCTCGCGAATCGCCCTCAAAGGCGTACGGAAACCGCCTCCCGCCAGGGTCTGGTAGACCTGGGTGACCTCCTGGGGGGATAGGGCATTGGCTCCGAGCAGACTCGCCGCAAATTCGGGAAGCTCCCGCTCCACCCCGAGGCGCCGCAGATTGGCCATAACCTTGGAAACCCCGACTTCCAGTCCGAGCCGAGCCGTCGAAACATTATAGGAGTTTATCAGAGCATCCCGCAACAGCACCCTGCCGTGAAACTCATGATCGTAATTTCCCGGCTTCCAGTCCTCGGTCCCCGCCTGCCGGTAGACAAAGGGACTGTCGTCCAGCTGGGTTGCCAGGGTATATTTGTCTTTCTGCTGAAGCGCGGTGAGGTAGACGACCGGTTTAATCAGCGAACCGATGGGACGCAGGGCATCGAGAGCCCGATTGAACCCCTTGTAGCGTGGGTCACGGTCGCCGATAACCGCCTGCACCTCGGCATTCTGGGTGCTGGTCACCAGCACCGCGCCCTGCAGGGAGTCTGCCGGTTTTTTGTAGGCTTTTTCGAGGCGCTCCAGGCGTTTGCTCAGGGCGTGTTCCGCCGCCATCTGCACCTGGGGATCGAGGGTGGTGAAAATCTGCAGGCCTTCGGAACGCAGATCCTCGTCACGGTAGTCGCGCTGAAGCTGACGGTGGACCAGGCTCAAAAACGCCGGATAGGGAGAGGTGCCGCGCGGCGGACGGTCAATAACCCCCAAAGGCGATTTTTTTGCCGCGCCAAGCTGCTGTTCAGTGATGAATCCTTCCGCGGCCATCATGCTCAACACCAGGTTGCGGCGCCCAAGGGCTCGCTGGGGCTGGCTTCTCGGGCTGTAAAAGGACGGGCCTTTGAGCATGCCGACCAGCAGGGCGGTTTCCGGCAGACCGAGATAAGTCAATGGCTTGTCGAAATAGTAGGAGCTGGCCAGGCCGAAACCGTGGATGGCCCGGTTGCCGTCCTGTCCCAGATAGACCTCGTTGATGTAGGTTTCTAGGATCTCGTCCTTGCTGTAATGCATCTCCACCAGGAGCGCCATGACCATTTCGGTCAGTTTGCGCTTGATGGTGCGCTCCGGGGTTAGAAAGAAGTTTTTGACCAGCTGCTGGGTGAGGGTGCTGCCCCCCTGCACGCTCTTACCACTGGCAGTGGCAAAAAGCGCCCGGGCAATGCCCCGCGGGTCAAGTCCGTGATGAGAGTAAAAACGCCGGTCCTCCACGGCAATGAGAGCATCCACCACATGCTGCGGAACTTCGTCAAGCTTGACCAGAACCCGGTCCTCGTTCTTTCCGGGATAAATGCCGCCGATGAGGGCAGGCTCGATACGGACAAGCTGCAAGGGGCTCTGGGAGGAGCGGTTTTGCAGCACGTTGACCCGCCCGTCGGCAAAGGTGACACTCAGCGAGTGGGAGGCTTCCAACCCATCGCCAAAACGGAAAGGTCGGGTCACCAGTTCCAGGACCTGATGCCGCAAACGAAAGGTCCCCGGCTCCCGCGGCTGGGGTGTCTCGCGATAGCCGAGCAGGGCCAGTTCGGCAACCATCTGCGAGGGGGTCAGCCTGCGTCCGGGATAAAGCTCCAGAGGCCGGGCATAGACCCGGGCCGGCATTTTCCAGCGCTTACCCTCGAAACGCTCGCGCACCACCCCGTCCAGATAGACCGCGGTGACACTCACCGCCACCAACCCGATCAGGACGAAAAGGAAAAATATTTTCTTTTTCGAAATGGAGCGTTTCCTGGCCATGGCTGTCTTGTCCTGTTAAAAAAATCGAGAACTGCGAGGGGATGCTGATGTCGCGAGAAAAACAAAATCCCGCAAAGTATATTCTCCCTTGCATACCTGGGGCAACCGGAATGGGAATTTATTTCCATCCACCGGTGCCTTTTAATGGAAGACCCCTTCATCTTCCGTGGCGTATCCCGCCCCGACAGGTCAAAAGCGAAGCGGCTCTCAGTTCCCCGCCCGCAGCTTCTCCCAATACTGCTGGTAGGTGGCCAGGGCCTTGCCGACATCAGTCTGGAATTCGCCTGCCGCGATCATCTCCTGGTCCGGGAAAACGGTCTTGTTGTTTCTCACCGCTTCGTCCAAGAGGGGCAGAGCGGTTTTGACCGGGGTGGCGTAGCCGTTTTCCTCGACGCAGGTTTTGGCGATTTCCGGCTTCATCATGAAATTGATGAAGGCGTGGGCGTTCTTGACGTTTCTCGCGCTTTTCGGGATCACGTAGCTGTCGACCCAGAGGTTGACCCCCTCTTTGGGATAAACGTAGCGGATGGCGGGATTCTCCTGCTCTGCCATGTAGGCCTCACCGTTCCAGATCATGCCGAGGTTCACCTCACCGGCCAGGTAGGGGAGGCGCGGCGAATCGCTGTTAAAAAGCAGGACGTTGGGCATCAGCTCCTTGAGCAGCACATAGGCTTCCTCGATCTGCTTGGCATCAGTGGTGTTGCTGCTGTAGCCCTTGATTTTGAGGGCCATGTGAAACACCTCGCGCATGTCGTCCTGAAGCAGCAGTTTGCCTTTGTATTTGGGATTCCAGAGATCCTTCCAGGAGGTTATGGATTCGAGGGGAATCACCGCACTGTTGACGCCGATGCCGGTGGAGCCCCACATGTAGGGAATCGAGTAGACGTTGCCCCGATCATAGGGCTTGTCCAGCAGGGCCGGGTCGAGGTCTTTCATATTGGGCAGCAGGGTGCGGTCCAGCGGCCGGAGCATCCCCTCCCGCCCCATGCGGCTGACGAAATAGGTGGACGGAAAGACCACGTCATAGCCATCCTTCTGGATGAGCTTAAGCTTGGCGTACATGGTCTCGTTGCTGTCGTAGGTTGAGTAGACGACCTCGATCCCCGTCTCCTTGGTAAACTGCTCCAGCACGCTCTCGGGGATGTACTCCGTCCAGTTGTAGACATAGACCTTCTCGGCCGCCCCGGCAGGCAGGGCGATCAGCAGTCCGACCAGCAGTGCAAGCATCGCCTTAGTGATTTTTGCCATTTTTCCCCCTCTCTTTCAGATACATTTGACTGATGATTACCAGCACCAGCGACAACCCGACCATGAGCGTCGCCAGGGCATTAACCTCCGGTTTGACACCGACCTTGACCATGGAAAAGATTTTCAGCGGCAGCACGTCGTAGGCCGGGCCAGTAACAAAGGAACTGACGATCACGTCGTCCAGCGACAGGGTAAACGAAAGCAGCCAGCTTGACAACAGCGCCGGCCGCAGCAGCGGCAGCACCACCCGCCTGAGCAGCTCGCTTTCCGATGCCCCCAGGTCGCGGGCGGCATCGAGCAGATACGGATCGAATCCCTGCAGCCGCGCCGCTACGGTCATGACACTGAAGGGGAGACAGAAGGTGATGTGCGCGAGCAGCAACGACCAGAAACCGAGGGAGAGGCCGATCACCACGAAAAGGACCAGAAGGGCGATGGCCAGGATGATGTCCGGTGCCATCATCAGGGTCATGAGCGTCCCCTGCAGGATGCGCCGGCCGGCGAAGCGGTAGCGGCTGAAACCGATGGCACTGAGACAGCCGATGGCGGTGGCCGCGGTGGCGGCGCAGACGGCGATCACCAGGGAGTGGCGGGTCGCCTCCATGAGGCCCGGGTTGGCCAGCATCGCGGTAAACCATTTGAGGGTGAAGCCGTCCCATTTCAGGCCGTAGCGGTTGAGGTTGAAGGCATTGACGATGAGAATGACGATCGGCACATAAAGGTAGAGGAAGACGCCGGAAAAAAAGAGCAGCCGCAGGGATCTCCTCATGAGCGCTGCCCCCTCGCCGCCAGGCGGCGCATCACCATGGCGTAACCGGCCAGCATGGCGGTCATGAGAAGAATCAGGAGGACGCTGGTGGCCGAACCGAGGGGCCAGTTGCGGGCATTGAGGAACTGCTGCTGGATGAGGTTGCCGATCAGGAGCTGGCGCGCCCCGCCGAGCAGGGAGGCGACATAGAAGAGCCCCATGGTCGGAACGAAAACCATGATGCAGCCGGCAAAGATGCCGGGCAGGGAAAGCGGCACGATCACCCGCCTGAAACTTTGGAGCGGGCCCGCCCCGAGATCGCGGGCCGCCTCCACCAGGCGGTAGTCGAGTTTTTCCAGGTTGGCATAGAGCGGCAGGATCATGAAGGGGAGCATCAGGTAGAAAAGGCCGAGGATGACGGCGGTGTCGGTATAGAGCAGCTTGAGCGGGCTTTGGATCATCCCGGTCGCCAGAAGCAGCGTGTTGAGCAGGCCGTTGGTGCCGAGCACCATGCGGATCGCGTAAGTGCGCACCAGGGAGTTGGTCCAGAAGGGAATCATGAGGAGGATCAGGATCACCAGCCGCTGCCGTTTCGGAAAACGCGCCGTGAACCAGGCAAAGGGGTAACCCGCCGCCAGACAGCAGAGTGTGGTAAGGGCCGCAAGCTTGCCGGATCGGAGCATCACCTCGAGGTAGCCGGGGTCGAGGAACAGCTGGCGGTACGACTGCAGCGTGAACGGGAAGCGGTAAAAGGCGGCAGCATCCTGGGTAAGAAAGCTGGAGATCAGCAGCATCAGGATCGGCACCACGCCGAAGAGCAGGAGCCAGCCGCAGATCAGTCCGATGACGGCGGTTTTAGTGCGAAGGATCTTCATCCGGCAGAACCACCTCCCAGCCTTGAACCCAACTGACCTTGACCCGTTCGCCGACCCGGTAATCGAAATCCGGGTCATCCTCGTCAAAAAATTCGCAGGCCCGCACCACCGGTCCGGCGTCGAGGTGGATGGTGGTATCCAGGGTGGAGCCCCGATAGCTGCGTTCCATGATGGAGCCCCAGAAAAAAGGGAGTTTTTCCGCCGCGTCCTCGGTGAGGCGGAGGTCTTCGGGACGCAGGCAGAGATGGACCGGCTGGCCGGGCAGCAGCCCTTTATCGGTTCGGGCCAGCACCCTCCGGTCGAAAACCTGAACCTCCAGTCCGTTGCTGCCTTTGCGGCCGGTCACCCGGCCGGGAAAGAGGTTGATATCGCCGATGAAGCGGGCCACATAGAGGTTGGCCGGATCCTCGTAGACCTCGCGCGGGGTGCCGACCTGGGCTATCCGGCCGTCCTGCATGACGATGACCCGGTCGGACATGGACAGAGCCTCCTCCTGGTCATGGGTCACCAGGATAAAGGCGATGCCGAGTTCACGCTGAAGGCGCTTCAGCTCAACCTGCATATCGCGGCGCAGCCGCGCATCGAGGGCCGAAAGCGGCTCGTCCAGGAGCAGCACCCGGGGGGTGTTGACGACCGCCCTGGCAAAAGCCACACGCTGCTGCTGGCCGCCGGAGAGCTGGCCGGGATAACGTTCGGCATATCCCCCCATCCGGACCTGGTCGAGAGCCTGGTTGACCCGTTCGAGCAGCTGCTGCCCTTTGATTCCTTTGAGTTGCAGGCCGAAGGCCACATTGCCCGCAACCGTCATGTGGGGGAAAAGCGCATAGCTTTGAAACACGGTATTGACCTGGCGCTCCTCCGGGGGCAGCGACGAAATATCGCTACCGTCGAGAAACACCGAGCCGCTGTCGGGTTTTTCCAGCCCTGCCACGAGGCGCAGCAGGGTGGTCTTGCCGCAGCCGGAGGGGCCGAGCAGGGTGACAAATTCCCCGTGGGAGATATCGACGCTGAAATCGGTGAGCACCGTCTGCCCGGAAAACGCTTTTGACAGCCCACGAATGGAGAGAACGGAATCGGCCACGGCAATCCTGCAGGACAATAATTTGATTCTGTTCAGCAAAAACGTGAAGAATCATACACAAGAGGTGTAATGTATCCCGCGATTCCAGCGGAGTCAATCGTTATCAGGGCGTTGAAAAACAGGAATTTTGGGCTCGGGCCAAACGGGGTTTTTCAAGAGCGCAACGGATACTCAACAGGTGAGCATTTGAAAATTCCGGGCAACGCCGCATGGAAGCCAATGGCGGCGTTTTTAAAAGCCGTTCACTCCGATATTTGCCCCATGCTCCTACTGCGCCCGGTGCCTGAAGAGCCAGGCGGCCGAGGGCAGGGTGACACCGGCAATGATCAGAAGAGGCCAGAGCTCGGGCCAGATCATGGCCACATCGGCGCCTTCCAGGAAGATGCTGCGGAGGGAGATGATGATGTACCGCACCGGATTGATCAAGTCGATGGTCTGAAGCCAGTGGGGCATATTTTCGATGGGGGTGGCAAGCCCCGAGAGAATAACCGCCGGCATCATCACCACAAAGGCCCCCAGAAGACCCTGCTGCAGGGTCATGGAGAGGGAAGAGACCAGCAACCCCACCCCCACCATGGTGATGATGAAGCACAGCAGGGCCAGGACCAGGGCCGGGATGGTGCCCCGAAAGGGTACCTCGAACCACCAGACCGCACCGGCGGAGAAGATCAGGGCGTTCATCAGGCCGAAGAACATGCCGGGCAGGCTCTTGCCCAGGAGGATCTCGCCGGGGGTGAAGGGCGCCACCAGAAGCTGGTCAAAAGTGCCGAACTCCCGTTCCCGGGCCACCGAAAGACTGGTGAGGATCATCACCACCACCATGGAAATCACGCCTCCCAGAGCCGAAACCATGAACCAGCGGCTCTGGAGGTTGTCGTTGAACCAGGTCCGGTCCACCAGTTCCAGACCGGGACCGCCGGGACCCACCACACCCCGGGCGGCCAGCTCCGCATTGTATCGGGCCACGATACTGCCCAGGTATCCCAAAGCCACCAGCGCCACATTGGGATTGCGGCCGTCGGCGATGACCTGGACGGTGGCGGTCCGGCCGCTGAGAAGATTGCGCTCGAAATCCTCTCCGATATGAAGCAGAAGCCTCGCCTCTTCCAGATCGATCACCTCGTCGATTTCCTTTTCCGAGGCCAGCACCCGGGTAAGCTCGAAAGTGTCGGAGCCCTCCACCCGGGCCACGAGCTCACGGGAAAAAACCCCGCGGGATTCGTCCAGCAACGCCCAGCGCACGTTCTTGAGATCATAGGTGGCCGCGTAGCCGAAGATGAAAAACTGGAACAGGGGCGGCCCTATGACGATGAAGCGGCTCTTGGGGTCTTTCAGGATCAGGGTGAACTCCTTGACCATGAGGGCCAGAATGCGGCGCAGCGCTTTCATGATGCCTCCAGGCGTTTGCTCAGTTTGCGAAAGGCCAGTCCGATAAAGACAAAAGCCATGAAGGCCAGCACCAGGGCGTTGGGCAGCAGCACCGGCCAGATATCCCCGGCCATGAACAGGGTGTGGCTGATGGCCACGAAATAGCGGGCCGGGACAATGTGACTGATGACCTGGATGGGCAGGGGGGTGCTCTCAAGGTCGAAGAGCAGCCCCGAAAGGAAGAGCGCCGGCAGGAACCCCGCCACCACGGAGATCTGGGCCGCCACGAACTGGATGCGAATGGCGGCCGACAGAAACAGCCCGAAGCCGAGGGAGGCCAGCATGAACAGAGAGCTCAACAGCAGCAAGGCCCAAAGGGAGCCCCGCAGCGGCACCTGGAATACCGTGACCGCCACCGCCACCGACAGCGCCATGCCGATCATGCCGAGCAGGTAATAGGGAAGAATCTTGCCGAGGAGAAGATCAACCCGCCGCAGGGGCGTCACCAGCAGGGCCTCCATGGTGCCCCGCTCCCACTCCCGGGCCACCACCAGGGCGGTAAGCAGAATACCGATGAGGGTCATGATCAGGGTGATGAGCCCCGGCACCATGAAATTGCGGCTCTCGGCCGATTCGTTGAACCAGATGCGCTGGGCGATGGAGACGCCGGGAACGGCCGCCGCCTCACCCCGGTCCCGGCGCAGGGCGGCCCATTTCTCCGCCACCCCCGCCATGTAACCCTGAATGAGGCGGGCCCGGTTGGCATCCACGCCATTGAGAAGGACCTGAAGCGGCGCCGCTTGCCCGAGCGAAATCCGGGAGGAGAAATCTTCCCGGACGCGGACGATGCCATCGATGCGGCGCTCGTCCATCATCTTCACGGCCCCGGCCATGGAGGGCGTGCGCAGGACATCAAAATGGGGGGAAAGGTCGAAACGCGCCGCAAGCTCCCGGGCCGCGCCTCCGCTGTCTTCCAGGACCACGGCAATGGGTATGTTTTCGGCGTCCAGGGTCACGCCGTAGCCGAAGATAAACAGAAGCACCATGGGCAGCACGATGGCCAGGGCGATACTGCTGGGATCGCGGAGAATCTGCAGCATCTCCTTGCACAGAATGCCCCGCATGCGCATGAGGAAAAGTTCGGAATCGGTCATATCGGTTCCCGCCTGAAGAGAAAGGGATCAACCCTTTTGCCGTTGGGTAGACCGGGGTTGCCTCCCCGGACGACGCCCCGCGAATCGGCCTGCACAATTCCATGGCTCGCAAACATCCGGGACAGCCCCGGATGAATCTCGGGACAGTCCCGAGTTTGCTTGACTCCGGCTTCATCGCAAGGGGTAAAAACAATCAGCTCATTTTGTGCAAGGCCACAAAATGGCTTAAATCGATTTCAGGTTTTGCCTTTTCCCCCTTGCAGCGCAGCCGTTGAGGAAAGGGGCTTTTGAGATCAAGCCGGGCGGGCTGTCTGAGCGAAGCGAGCTCCTGACCGGCCTCAAAAGAGCCTTTCCTCAATGGGAACCCGAAGGGCAAGATGCCGGGGTGTCCTTTTTCTGCTTACTTGTATTATTTATGTATCCTTCTTCACTATTCCAGGAGTTGGAACGGCTGCTCTGCTGCAAATTTTTTCAAGCCTTCCCTGTCTGCCCTTCTGCCAAGGCGATAAAGGCATCCTCGATGGTGGCCTCCCGCTCCTTGGCCGCCGGTGCCAGAGCCCGGATTTCGGCAGGGCTGCCCATGGCCAGGGTGGCACCCCGGCTCATGATGAGCATGCGATCGCAGTATTCGGCCTCTTCCATGAAATGGGTGGTGACGATCACCGTGACCCCCTGCTCGGCGAAACCGTTGATGCGCAGCCAGAACTCCCGCCGGGCAAAGGGGTCGACCCCGGAAGTGGGTTCGTCCAGAAAAAGGATCTCCGGCTCGTGCAGCAGGGCTGCGGCCATGGCGAGGCGCTGCTTGTAGCCCCCGGGGAGCGCCCCCGCGGCCTTGCCGTCCCAGGGCGCCAGGCCGAACTCTGCAAAGGCCCAGTCGATGCGCTGGCGGAGGCGGCCCCGGTCCAGGCCGTAGGCCTTGCCGAAAAAAGTCAGATTTTCCCTGACCGTGAGCTGACCGTACATGGAAAACTGCTGGGCCATGTAGCCCAGCCGCTCCCGTGCCCGGGCCCGAGAACGGCGCAGGTCCCGACCCGCCACCCGGATCTCCCCGGCGCTCGCGGGAAGAAGGCCGCAGAGCATCCGGAAGGTGGTGCTTTTCCCGGCGCCGTTGGGGCCGAGAAGACCGAAGATTTCTCCCCGCTGCACATTGAAGGAGAGCTTTTTCACCGCTTCGAAATCCCCGAAAAACTTCTGCAGGGACCTGGTTTCCACGACCACTTCCGCGCTTGCGAGGCTTGTTTCGGAGGCGGCTCCGGCGTCGGTGACCTGGAAATGGTGCTTTGCCCGGGGAATAAGGGACATAAAGGCATCTTCGAAAGTGGGGGCCGCCGGGTCGATGCTGCCCGCAAGCCCCTCCTGCAGGACAGCGGATGCTGCAGCCTGCGGCTCGCTCCGGGCCACCACCCGGACCCGGCCCGAGCGGATGGTGGCGTCCACGACCTGGGCCGTCCCTGCAAGACGGGTGTAAATCCGGCGGGGTTTGACTCCCGCCGCAGGCGAGACCAGGGCCACCTTGCCCCATACCTCTCTTTTGAAGTCGTCGGGACTGCCCGTTGCCAGAACTTCCCCCTCGTGGAGCACCACCACATGGTCGCAGCGTTCGGCCTCATCCAGATAGGCGGTGGAGACCAGAACACCGATGCCGTCCTTTTCCACCAGTTCATAGACGATTTTCCACAGCTCCCGCCGGGAAACCGGGTCCACGCCCACGGTAGGCTCATCCAGAAGCAGCATGCGGGGGGCTTTGATCAGGGCACAGGCCAGGCCCAGCTTCTGCTTCATGCCGCCGGACAGGGCTCCGGCCCTGCGTCCGACGAAGGGACCCAGGCCGGTCATGTCCAGGAGCCGCTCGAAGCGTTGCGGGCGCTGGACGACGGGAACCCCCTGGAGATCGGCATATAGGGCCATGTTTTCGCCGACCGACAGGTCCTGGTAGAGGCCGAACTTCTGGGGCATGTAGCCCACCCGGCTCTGGATTTCGATGCTCTCGGCCACGCAATCGAGGCCGAGCACCGTGACGCTACCGCCGGTGGGAGTCAGCAGACCGGCGGCGATGCGCAGCAGGGTGGTCTTGCCCGCCCCGTCCGCCCCTACCAGCCCGGTGACTTCCCCGGCCATGGCCTCCAGGGAGACATCGCGGAGGGCCCTGGTGACAGGTCTGTTCCTGAGGGGGAAATCCTTGGAGAGGTTTCGAACCGACAGCACCGCGTCCTGCCGGGGTGATGATGCTCTGTGAGTTTGGGGCCTCATGGCAAACCGCTCCGTTTCCCTTCTGCCGCAAAACTGTTCAACTTGTCGGGGGATTGCCTTGCGCCCCCCATTCCAAAGGCCGCGTGAGCCCATCCTGCTGAACAGTTACTCTACCGTTACGGTCACCGGCATGCCGAGGCGCAGCCGGTCATCCGGGTCCTTGACAAAAACCCGGACCTCATAGACCAGCTTGGTGCGGAGCTCCTCGGTCTGCACCGTCTTGGGGGTGAACTCGGCGGTGGGAGAGATAAACCCGATCCAGCCCTCGATGGCCTCGCCCGGATAGGAATCGCTGTGGACTTTGGCCGCCATGCCTTTGGATATCCGGCCCAAATCCGGCTCCGATACGAACACCCGAGCCCACTTCGGATCGCTGAGGGCGAGGGTCACCACAGGTTTTGTGGGCCCCGCCATCTCCCCCGGCTCAAGAATTCGGCTCTGGACAACGCCGGCAGCCGGCGCCGTCAGGGTCATCTCCGCAAGCCGCACGTTCAGAAGAGAGCGGGTCGCCTCCAGGGCCTCCAACTGTTTTTCGGCCGCGGCAATGTCTTCCGCCCGGGGCCCCTCCAGGGCCAAGGCCAGGGCGTTTTTTGCCGCGTTGAGCCTGGCCCGGGTCACCTCCAGCCGCGATTTCGCATCGTCCAGCGCCTGTTTGCTGGTAGCGCCGCTCTCGGAGGTCTGCAAAAAACGCTGGTAATTGCCATCGGCGTTGCGGACGTCCGCCGCTGCCGCGGCGACTTCGGCCCTGGCCTGTTCAATTTCCTGGATCCGGCTCCCGGCCCTGAGACGTTTCACCACTTCACGCTGGGCCGCGATCTGGGCCTCCGCTTCCCGGATCTGGGCCTCCAGCCGATCGGTTTTCAGCTTCGCCAGGACCTGTCCGGCTTCAACCCGGTCGCCTTCCTCAACCAGCACCACATCGATGCGCTCCTGTTCGTTGAAAGCCAGGCTGGCATCCCGGATATCCATGCTTCCATAGAGCTTCAGGCCGCCTCCGGACTTCAGGGCTTCCTCGTTCCGGTACCAGCGGACACTTAAGACTACGCCTGTGATCACAACAGCCACGACGACGATGCCGATAATGCGTTTTTTCATAGCCTTATCCCATTTTTCATTCGCTTGCTGAAAAAGCGAAACACAGCCAGAAAATCTATGATTTCGGGTTTGAGCTCCAGCCCTCCCGTGCACCGCTCGGCCCCTGCGGTTGGCCAAGCGATTCGATGATCCCCCGGGTATGTTCCAGAACAATACTGCGGATTTCGTTGGTCTCTTCCTGATTGTAGCCTTCAAAACCAACCATACGGACGATGGTTTCCCGGGCCATTCGAAACGCCATCACCTGCCCCATCATGGCCATGGCCCTGAGTCTGGCGTTTCTGAGCGAAATATCTCCAAGGATCACCATTAGAAATGCCGCAATAGAATTGATAATCCGGGTCATGAACCGGGAATAAATGATGTCATAAGCAGAAGAAGGGTCGAGTTGCTCCCTGAGGATTATCCGTGCCACCCGGGCAGCTTCCGGCGAGCCCACCAAAAAATTGACGAGCGTCCCTAAAAGGTCCTCCAGTGAACTGAGGGCGGTATCCCGTGAGAGGTCTTTTTCCGATGCCAGCGCGATAGTATTCTGAAATGCGGTCCCGGCTTTTGCCTCGATTTTTTCCACAATATATGTCACGGCAGCCTGGTACAGTCCGTCTTTGCCGTTAAAGTAGTAGGGAATAGCGGCGACATTGACCCCGGCTGCCTTGGCAATCATGCGGGTGGTGGCCCCCTCGAAGCCACGCTTTCCGAATACATCCACGGCTGCTTCCAGAAGCCGTTCCCTGGCTTTCGCGTCGGATTTCATTGCTGGTTTCCTGGACATTTCTGAACTCCTTCCCGCATGTCTGTCAAGTATAGTCAATCGATTGATTAAGTCAAAAGATTAAAATTTTTTAGTGATCGATAGGGTTAGCAGGGAAATCCGGACAGGGTTCAGGGAGGTGAACCCAAACCATACGGGAGGAAGCAGTCTCTTGATTGTTCCCTTGCGATTTACGCCCTGGGGAGTCTGTCCAATTTGGGGGATGGTAACGAAGAAGAAGGGAGATCGAGGACCGGTTTTCACAAATTTGAGTGCTAATGGTGAGACTATTTGTAGAAAATTCGCGGAAATATGGGCCGATTTACCTTTTTCGCCATAGATTCACGCCTCGGTCCGGAAGGCTCCCGGGAGCTTTTGTCCTGAGCGGTCACCAGAAGTGCCAATGACCGGTCTGCAGGACATAAATGCCGAGGAGAAGGTTGGTAAGCGCATGGGCCAGAATGCAATGAAAAATGCTGCGCGTATAATAGACCAGCAGGTTGTAGGCCAGTCCCGCCACCATGCCCGCCAGAATCAGGTTGTGCTCCAGGCCGAAAAGCACCACGGTGATGATACAGGAAGCCCAGGTGAACCGGCCGATGGGGACACTGGAAAAGTCAGCCGCAATCACATAGCGGAGCAAAAAGGAACGCCAGAACAGCTCTTCCATTATCGGCACCAGCAGCACCGCGCCGACCAGCCGCGCTCCGATCATGAAAGTGCGCAGGCCGGCAGCCTCAAAAACGTTGGGGTTGAAGCCCTGCCCCTCCGCCACATTGAAGGCCAACCCGTCCAGGTTGATCCAGAGGACAAAAACCAGGACGCCCACCAGCAGACTCGCCAGAAGGTGTTTGAGATTAAGGATATCCTTCAACCGGATTTCGGTATACTCGCGAAAAGAATAGAGCAGCACCAATGCAACGCAAAGGATCTTGACCGGGTAAAGATACAAAAAGCTTTCATCGCTCAGAAAAATCAAGCCCTTTTCGACGGCATATCTGCCGGCCTCTTCAACGCCTATAAAAACCATAAAAAGGGCGAAAGGCACGATGCGGGCGAGAGCTGCTCTGCTCATAGGTATCCTTGTAATTTAGGGTTCGGTTGGATTCCCGGGCAACCGGCTTTCCGTTTCGCTCTTTTCCGCCAAGGTGGGGAAATGGGCCTGAATCAATAAGAATCAATGTCAACTATAAACAATTTTTATTAAGGTTTCCTCTATTTATTGTGCTCTTGAAACGGCCCCATCGGAAAATTTGGTTGTATTCCCCTGCCCGGATACATAGTATAAAAACATTAGATCATACGGTATTTAGCTGCCTGGCCCGGGGGCTTTCATAAGCCCCAAGAAGCAACTGCATGACCGGCCGTTGCCCCGCAACCGCAACAGAAATTTTAAACAGGGCTAATTAATGGAGTATTTTCCCGCCATAGCCAGCCTGGCTTTCATCTGGTTTCTTGTGGTCATGATTCCCGGGCCCAACTTCCTCGTCGTCACCCAGGCTTCCCTGGCCAACTCCCGAGCTTTTGGAATCTGGAGAGCCTTTGGTGTCTCCGTGGGAGCGGGTACCTGGGCCTCGGTAAGTTTATTGGGTCTCAGTGCCCTTTTCAGCCATGCCGGTTGGCTTTACGAAAGTCTAAAAATTATTGGAGGCTGCTACCTCATCTACCTGGGCCTGAACGCCTTGCGACTGGCCTTATTCAATCATTCTGATACCCTATCAAAATCGGGAAATTCGAATGAAACCCGGCTGAGCGGTTTTTGGACAGGTCTTTTGACCAGCTTTTCCAACCCCAAAACCGCGGCTTTTTTCGGCAGCCTGTTTCTATCCACCTTTCCGGGGCAGGCACCACCCTGGGTACATGTTGCCACAGTTGCCATTGTCATGGTTGTCTCTATTTTCTGGTACGGTCTGGTAGCCTGTTGTTTCTCTTATAGTGAAATTCAGCGCTTTTACCGAAAAGGACAGCGCTGGGTGGAGGGTTCAGCGGGTATTCTGCTGTCGGTTCTGGGCGGCCGGCTGATACTGCAAAAAAACTGACCAACAGATGCCGGGCCTTAACAGCACCTGGCCCACAATGAGCTGACGCAGCAAGAGTCACCCGTTCCAAATCGGTTTTTTTAAACTTCTCAAGCTGGAGAGACATCCTCCCGTTATGAAATATTCGCAAGCACAACAAGGCCGGGTTTTCGTCATCCGGCTTGAGAACGGCGAAATCGTTCACGAGGAGATCGAACGTTTCGCCCGGGAGCAGGGCATCCAGGCCGCCACACTGATTGCCGTGGGTGGTGTTGATAAGGGCAGCAGGCTCATTGTCGGACCCGAGGACGGCGAGGCCCGGCCGGTCAACCCCATGGAGCATATTCTGGCCGATGTCCATGAAATTGCCGGCACCGGCACCCTCTTCCCCGACGAGCAAGGCCGGCCCATGCTTCATATGCACATGGCCTGCGGGCGCAATGAAAACACCGTCACCGGCTGTATCCGCAGCGGCGTAAAGGTCTGGCATGTCCTCGAAATCATCCTTTTTGAGCTGGCCGGCTGTTCGGGAAAAAGGATGCTGGAAAAGGAAACCGGTTTCAAACTTCTGATACCATGATAGCAAGACGCTGTTTGCAGCACCGCGAAAAGCAGGTCTTCTCCATCATGGAAATCCAATCGGATACTGAACCCAGAATCAGGAATTTCTTCAGATGAATGATTCCAGCCCTCCCCATGGACAAACTCCCCTCGTCCAGGAAACCCGCCCTGACGGCAGCCCTCCTTTGGAGCTTCTGGATCAGATCAAAAAACCGGGAGAGGTGCAAATTTCAGTTGCCTTCCAGGATTCCGGACGATGTTCCCTGACGGTGGCAGCCGTCGATCAGCGCGGTCTGCTGTCGGTCATAGCGGGCCTTCTCGCGGCCCACGGCATTCCCATTTCCAGGGGGGACCTCAGCACCCATGTGGTTCAACCTCAACCGGAATCCGAAAAAGCGGCCTTTTCCGCCAATGGAAAAAGAACCTGGCAGCAGCCCTCCCCTCCGCCCCCTGTCCGTAAAATTTTCGATACGTTTCAGGTTTCCGGAAACCATGTGCAAAACCGGGAATTCTGGAAGACCTTTGCCGGGGAGCTGGCCGAGCTGCTGAAAACCCTCGCCGCCGGAGAATTGAACCGGGTGCGCCAGGATATTATCGACCGGGTTTGCGCGACCATGGAGAAGCAAAAGGCGCCCCAGGGAAAACTTTTGCCCATCACCATCGAGGTCGACAACGAGGCTGCCGAAGACAAAACCATCCTCCGTATCCGTTCCAAGGATACACCGGGGTTTCTTTTTTCTTTTGCCAACGCCCTCGCCATGCTTGAAATCAATATCGAGAGCGGCACCATCCTGACCCAGGGTTCGGAAGTTCAGGATACCTTCTGGATCCTCGATTCCAGGGGCAGAAAGATAACCGACACGGAAAAAATTCACCAGCTGCGGGCCGCCTGCGCCCTCATCAAACAGTTCACCTACATGCTTCCCCTGTCCGCCAACCCCGGCCAGGCTCTGCGCCAATTCGGGGACCTGGTGGACCAGGTCCTCAGCCAACCCGACTGGGCAGCCAATCTGGGCAGCATCCATTCCCGAGAGGTCATGGACAATATCACCGCCATGATGGGCGTCAGCCAGTTTCTCTGGGAGGATTTCCTGCGCATGCAGCATGAAAACCTTTTTCCCATCCTCAGCAATCCGGAGAAGCTTGAGGGCGGTTTGGGGAAAGAGGAGCTTGAGCAAAAGCTCAGGGGGGAACTGGCACCTTTTGAAAACGATGAAAGCGATGAAAAATATAAGGTTCTGAATGACTTCAAGGATCGCCAGATGTTTCGCATCGACCTGCGCCATATCACCAATCGCATCAGCGACATCCGCTTTTCCGAGGAGCTTAGCGATCTCACCGATGCAGTCGTGGGCGAAACCATGAAGCTCGGATTCGCCCATCTGGCCAAGCGTTACGGCCGTCCCGTCTGCAACGGCGAATGGCCATGCCGCTGGACGATACTCTGCGCCGGCAAAGCCGGAGGACGCGAGATGGGTTTTGCCTCGGATATCGAACTGCTGACCGTCTACGAAGGCCCAGGCCAGACCGATGGCCAGAACCCCATTGATAACGCTGCGTTTTTCGAAAAACTGGTCCGTTTTCTGCTCAAGCACCTTAAGGCCCGTCAGGAAGGTATATTCCAGATCGACCTGCAACTGCGTCCTTACGGCAACAAGGGCTCTCTGGCCTGCTCCCTGAGCGCATTTCAGGAATACTATTCCCCATCCGGTCCGGCCCAGCAATTCGAGCGCATGGCTCTCGTCAAACTGCGCCCCATGGCTGGTGACGATGATTTTATTGGTCAGGTAATGGCCGACCGAGACGCTTTCGTTTACAGCGGACAGCCTGTGGACTATGACAATATCCGCTATCTGCGGGGACGCCAGGTTGAAGAACTGGTCAAAGCAAAAACCATCAACGTCAAGCTCAGTCCCGGCGGCCTGGTGGACATCGAATATTTCATCCAGGCCAAACAGATTGAATTCGGCACGAAAAACACCGGCCTCCGGGTTACTAAGAGCATGATTGCCCTGCGAGAACTGGAAAAAGCAGGGGTTGTACCTCCCTCTTTGGTGGAGGATATCCGCCGGGCCTATCGCTGCCTGCGCCGCACCATCGATGCCTTAAGGGCGGTCCGGGGAAACGCCCGGGACCTTACCGTACCCGCTTTCGACTCACCGGCATTCGGGTATCTGGCCCGGCGCCTCGACTACGAAAGCGGCGAGGCCTTCGCCCGGGACCTTGACTGGAGCCTGGCCATCGGCCGCAGCCTGTGGGCCACCTTGCCGGACAAGGTTTCCGATTAATCAAGCCGGCACCACCTGCCCGGCTCGGCGTCGCCAAACCCCGTTCATTCTCACCGGGAAAGAGCTATTCCCAAAAATGAAATTGCTGTTATGATGGAAGGCAGCAGGCTGGCTTTATCCTGCAACAGGAGGTGTGAATGAAAAGAATCCTTCAATTTTTTCTTTTCCTGTTCCTGAGCATGGCTTTCGGCTGCAGCGGGCCGAAAATTGCCCAGGATTTCGACCCCAGCATCGACTTTTCGCGCCTGAAAACCTACCACTGGCGTTCTCAGGATGAGAAAAAACCTGAAAACGCCCTGGTTGACGAACGTCTCCATACGGCCGTAGACAATGCCCTGGCAGAAAAAAGCTACCAGAAAATCTACAACGGCACCGGCGACTTTTCCGTCTCTTACCAGTATCGGGTTCTGAGAAACCCGGCCTCTTCCAACCTGCATACCGGGGTCGGCATCGGCGGCGGCAGTGGCGGGGTTTTCGGCGGGATCGGCATCGGTGCATTCGGCCTCGGCGACAACCAGGACGAGGCAACCCTGACTATCAATATCTGGGACGCCCTGACGGGCCGGCTGATCTGGCAGGGGAGCAATACCCGGCGGGTTTCGGATTCCGGCGACCCCGCCAAGGCTGCTGCGCAAATTATCCGCCAAGTGGATGACATCATGGTAAAATTCCCCCCTCTCCCCAAATAACGAGCCCAAAGGGGTAACCACATTTGTCTGATTTCGACTACCGCGACCTCATTACCTTCTGGTTCGAGGAGATTAACCCGGAAGACTGGTGGAAAGGCGACGACCAATTCGACCGGCTGATCAAGGACAGATTTTTTGAGGTTCATAGCGCAGCCAGCCGTTGCGAGCTTTTTCCCTGGCGGGAGATGCCCATGGGACGGTTGGCGGAGGTCCTTGCCCTGGACCAGCTTTCCCGCCATATTTATCGCGGCACGCCCGCGGCCTTTGCCTTTGACTCAATGGCTCTGGCCCTTGCCCAGGAAGCAGTCAGGGCTCAGGCTCAAAAACATTTCAGTACCGCGCAAAAAGCCTTTCTCTACATGCCCTTCATGCACAGCGAATCATCCCGCATCCATGAAATCGCCATCGGCCTCTTTGGCGAGCCCGGCCTGGAAAGGCACCTCCAATTCGAACTCCGGCATAAATTCATCATCGACCGTTTCGGCCGCTATCCGCACAGGAATAAAATTCTCAGGAGGGAATCCACCCCGGAAGAGGAAGAATTCCTTAAACAGCCCGGCTCTTCCTTCTAAGGAATTTTTGGGGTCAGGTCTTTCTGTTGCTTTATTCCTGCGCCTGTGGAATTCAGTCCCCAAGGCTAATGATGATTCAAATAAAATTCCGGATACTTTGCCCAGGAGCTTTTCCGAGTTTCTAACCTCCTGTTTTTGGTTGACATTAACGCTTTAAAGGATATTAATTGTTGTGGATAGCCGTCCTCCGATAGTGAGTAACCAACGATGCCTTAAGACAAAGGAGACCCCATGCTGAGGAAACTTATCCCTTTGATCTGCATAATATTTTTTCTGACGCTCGCGGCTTGCGGCTCCAACCTCAGCAACGAGAACCTTGGCAAAGTCGAGACCGGAATGACCGAAAAACAGGTGAAATCGATTCTTGGAAAACCGGATTCCGTTGAAACCCAGGGCGCTCTTGGTGTGGAAGGAACCGTATTCACTTATAAAGCCGGCAAAAAGGAAGTAAAAATTTATTTTGGCAACGGCAAGGTCCTGATGAAAAAAGGGAGTTTCTGACCCCTGTAGAGGGAGACAGACCGATAATGGTTCTAAACGGGTGCGGCCTTCCTTGAGGTTAATCCCGATACCCGATTCAGGTTTAACATCGGGCTGACGATTTCAGGAGGGGAGCCCGGCAAGTTCCGCGCTTTGTTCCTGTCCTCAACAATCTCAGAACCTGAGCCTAAGGCAAGCCCAATGTTTCCCCGCCTCGCCCTCATAAGAGGGGCTTTTTAGGCGGGGACCCCACAAGGAGCTTCCCCATGTGGAAAACATCCAAACCCACTGTCGAGAAATTGCTGGAGAAGAAAGATACCCAGGGCCTGCTCGCCGCACTGAACGACAACGACTCCACAGTCGTTGCGGCCGCAGCCAAAGCACTGGGCGAACTGGCTGAGCCCGGCGCCGTGGAAGCCCTCCAGGAGAAGGCCCTCACCGGCAATCTTGCCGCCATAGCGGCCCTCGGAATGATCGGCGGTCCCGAGGCGGTTCAGGCCCTCGTCCACCTGACCCAACGGGAGGATTTTCCCCACCACGTTCTGGCCGGAATTATCCAGGCCCTGGGAAAAACCGAAGACCCGCAAATCGTCGACCATATCAAAGATTTTCTGACCAGCGAAGACGACTGGATTCTCGGTGAAACCCTCGAGGTTTTGAGAAAATTCCTGTCCGAAAAAGAAGTGGCTTTCCTTATGCGGGAACAACAGGACCTGAAAAAATGGGAACCCGGGGAAAAAGAAAGAGTTCTGGTCTGCGAAAACTGCAGAAAACACTTCACCCATCAACAGGCCCGGGTCGACTCCATTGACAGCCTGAACGGAAGCTTCACCCGCCACCTTTTCATCTGCCCGGAATGCGGTGGCAACCTTCTCGACTCGGAATGCAGACCTTATGAGGAATACGAAGAACATCCCGTTGAAAAAGAAAGCGAAGACGAAGAATGAACAACCCTGCTTTTGCCGACCGTATTTCCGATGTGCCCAAATCCTTTATCCGCGAGATTCTCAAGGTCGCTATCAGCCCCGCGATGATCTCCTTTGCCGGCGGTCTCCCGAACCGCGACCTGTTCCCGGTCAGGGAGCTGCGGAAAGCTTCTGACGCGGTCTTTGAAACGGCCGGTAAAGACGCCCTTCAGTACAGCAATTCGGAAGGCTTCCCGCCCCTGCGCGAATTCATCTCCAGACGCTATGCGGACCAAGCCGGTCTTGACATTCCGCCGGACAACATCCTTATTACCTGCGGCTCGCAGCAGGGCCTCGATCTGCTCGCCAAGATCATTCTCAACGAGGGGGACGAGGTCCTCATCGAGGAACCGGGCTACCTGGGCGCCATTCAGGTCTTTTCCGTCTACCGCTCGAAATTCGCCCCTGTCCCCCTCAGGGATGACGGTCTCGATGCAAAAGCACTGGCAAAGACCCTTGAGAACCGCAGGCCGAAACTGCTCTATACCGTGCCCAACTTCCAGAATCCAACCGGCATCACCTACAGCAGCGACAAGCGCAGGGAGATCGCCGAGATCCTCCAGGGCCGTGGCATCCTCCTGATTGAGGACAACCCCTACGGTGACCTGCGCTACCGGGGGGAGGACATTCCTTCATTCAAACATTTCCTCCCCGATCAGACCATCCTCCTGGGAAGTTTTTCCAAAACTTCCGTTCCCGGCTTCCGCATCGGCTGGATCGTCGCCCAGGATGCCATCATGGACAAGCTGATCGTCGCCAAGCAGGCGACCGACCTCCACACCAACGTTTTCACGCAGCGCCTGTTGTACCAGTATCTGCAGGATAACGATTTCGACCGGCACATTCAGATCATTCGCGACGTTTACGGCAAACAGGGCCGGGCCATGATCGAGAGCATCCGCAAGCATTTTCCGGCCGATGTGCATTTCACCACCCCGGATGGCGGGATGTTCCTCTGGGTCACCCTGCCGCGGCAGGTGTCGTCCATGAAACTCTTCGATCTGGCTATCAAGCGCAATGTCGCCTTTGTCCCGGGGAATCCCTTCTATACTTATCCGGTAGAGGATATCAACACCCTGCGCCTGAACTTTTCCTGCGTCGACGAAAAGACCATCGAGATCGGCATTGCCAAGCTGGGGGAAGCCATCAAGGAACTTCTGGAAAGTTGAGCGGACAGAAACACCGGCCGGTTCCGGTTTTTTGGAAACCTTGATTGACCTCGTTACAGATCAGGTGATTCTTCTTCGCGAAGATTGAACATGGGCGCTGAGAAAACCTTAGGGTTTTTTCGGGAGGGGTTCAGGCGGCCGCTTGAATGCCTGATGTATAACCCTCAAACCGGATTACCCGGCAAAGGGGACAGGTCGGACAGCCAAACAGAAGGACTGGATATTTCATGCAGCGCAGCCGTTTCGTTATCATAGGTCTTGGAAATATCGGGACCCTTCTGGTCAATATGCTTTCCCGGGACTTCGACCTGATTTGCATCGACAACGACCCCGAAACGCTTGCCTCCGTTGAAAAACTGCATCATCCCCACCTGACAGGGATTCTTGGCGACGCCACCAGCCGCCTGGTTCTGGAAGAAGCCGGAGTGGCGGAAGCCGATACCGTCATCGTCACGACTACGACTGAAAAATTCACCATTGAGATCGCTCGCGTGCTTCATGAAAAATTCAATATTCCAAGGGTCATCGCCATGGGAATCACGCGGGACGGGATCAAGCAGCTTGAAAACCTCGGAGCCGAGGTGGAAAACATCTTCAACATCAGCGCAACGGTATTGCGAAACCGCCTGGATTTCAAGACCAAAGCCGTATTGGGGGTCGGCCTTGAAAAGAACGAAATCCTTGAGGTGGAAGTCAATCCCAGCTCGGCACTGGCCAACAAACCGCTGTCCTCGCTGAATTTGCACAATTGGCAGGTCGGTATCATCTATCGGGAGGGGAACATCCTGCTCCCCCGGGGAAATACGGTTATCAGACCACTGGATCGCCTCATCATTCTCGGTTATCCCCAGACCCTGCAGTCCGCAGCGGAAGTTTTGACCTCCCGTTCCAAGGAATTTCCTCTGAGATACGGCGATACTTTGGCCGCCTTGCTCGAAGGTGACGAGAAAGATATCTTTTTTGAAGAACTTGGCTACATTTTCAGCCTCCTCCCCTTGAAGAAAATTCTTCTGATCCACCTTCCCAAAGATCCCGACGGCCGGGAAAAGCTGAGAAAAAAGGCGCAAGCCGCCAAACTGGGGGAGGTCGATTTTTTAGCGGCAGACAATCTGACGCCGGCCAACCTCAAGCGTCTGCTTTCCGAAAACAATTCCAGAACGGGCCTCCTGGTTCTTCCCAAACATGCTCTGACCGATGGGCGCCTGAGTCTTTTTGCCAAATCGAAAAAAAAGTTTTTTCTTCTCGAACTGGCCTCGGAACTTCAATGCCCTCTGGTCCTGGCGGGGGGGACCTTCCCGTATGAAAAGGTGGCGGTACCCTGCCTATCCACAGAGAACATGCACCAAGCCCTGGAAACAACCCTGGCCGTCTCCACGGCCGTCAACTTCGAAGTTTCCGCCCTGCTTTCCAAGCCGTCCAAATACATCTCGACACCAGAGGAGGAAGACGGATTCCAAAGCATAAAAAAAACCATTTCCGAACTCAGCCATGCTCACCGAAAAAGCATTAAAATGTTGGAATTTGCAGGAAATCCGATTCGGGAAATCCCTGAAGCCTTGAAGGAATTTTCCCTGGCTGTCGGCGAATTCGGAGCCTGGAACAAACATGGCATGCTGCATTCCCTTATCTGGCCGGACGTGGAATGGAAAATCGTGCGCGATGCGCCCGTTTCCACCCTGCTCGTTCCCTCCCACGACCTCAAGCTCTAAGAAAAGGCCCTGAAGCGACATGTTTCAGCATCATCTCCCCATGTTCATGATCGTCTGCGGAGCCGCCGTCATTCCCTTTGTCGCCAGAAGACTGCGCGTCCCTTCCGCAGCCCTCGAGATCATTTTCGGCATGCTGCTTTTCAGTTTCGTTCTGAAAGGACACCCCGAATGGTTTCTTCTCCTTCGCGAACTGGGTCTCATCTACCTCATGTTCGTTGCCGGCATGGAGCTCGATCTCCGCAGTCTGCTCAATAGCGGCAGACTTTTCTGGTACGTCCTGATTTCCATTATTTCCTTTTCCTTCACGCCCCTGGTTTTCGTCTTCCTGGGTTTCCCCTTTTACCTGGGCGTGACCCTCGCCATGGTTTCGGCCGGCATCGTTATCCCGGTCCTCAAGGAAACGGATTTGATTAAAAAACCCCTGGGACAGAACATTATAGGGGTGGCCCTGACCGGTGAACTGGTATCGATTCTGGTGCTGACCCTGATCGATGCTTTTCACAAACATGGGGCGACAGGCGGGACATTGGTCGAGCTTTTCAAGCTGGTGCTGCTCTTTGCCCTGGCCCTGGCCGTGCTAAAAGGGGTACATCTCCTCGCCTGGTGGAACCCTAAGCGGGTTCAAAAGGTGATGGAGAGCGAGGATCCGGTCGAGGAAGGGGTCCGCATTGTGGTGACCGTAGCCTTCGCCGGGGGGATGCTGGCAGTGCTGGCCGGGGCCGAAGCAATTTTGGGATCGTTCCTCATGGGGGTGGTTTTCAGCTCCGTTTTCCGCAGCAAGGGCCGCTTCGAAGAAAAAATCAACGCCATCGGTTTCGGCTTTCTGATTCCGTTTTTTTTCATCGGGGTCGGTTCCGACCTGGATATCCGGCTTCTGACCTCGTGGAATGTCGTCCTGTTTTCAGGTTTTCTGACCCTGATGGTTCTGGTCGGCAATCTGGCGCCCCTTTTTCTGACCCGCCCCCTGAACATCAGCCTGCAGGAGGCCTGGGCCATGACGGTTTTATTGTCGGCCCCCCTGAGCATGATCGTGGTCGCCGGAACCCTCGGGGGGCGTATGGGACTTCTGACCCAGGAAATCAGGGATCCCCTGATTCTGACCGCTCTGTTCTCCAGCATTCTCTACCCTTCCCTTTTCCGCCCCCTGGCCAGGAAGATGGCCGGAGCCAGAGCCGATTCAGCTTAGTTCGGGAGCAGGGATTAAAGGGGAACCACTAAAATATATTTCAAAAAAATCCGGATCTTTTTTCTTATTTTGTCATTGTTTGTTTTCGAAATCTCAATCTCCAAAAAACTCGGGACCTCCTCACGGGTGATTTTCACCCGCACCCGGGGCTCTCAGGAGTGGTGTGAAAAGTGAAGACGATCCTGATCCTGAAAGGCCGGCACGATCCCCTGCAGCTCATCGACGCCATCGCCCGGCGCTGGGAGGACAACGGCTGCCGGGTGCTGACTCATTATGGTTATCAGAACCTGCCGCCGGCCGATATCGTCATCCTCCATGTCGACCTGACGGAAATACCGGCCATTTATCCGGAACGCCTCGCAGCCTATCCCCTGGTCCTGAACCGCAATGTCCTCAATATCTCAAAATCGATGTGCAGCGACCGTCTCGTCACCCGGGACGATGCCTACGAGGGCCCGGTCATCGTCAAAACCGACGCCAACTGCGGCGGGATCCCCGAGGTTCGCGCCAGGCGAAGTTCGCGGACATTCCGCTGGCCTAAATTTCTCTGCTGCCGGAACGGCCGCAACTGGGGGAAAAGGGGCCATCTCCAGCCGTCTGACTACCCGGTTTACGACACCAAGACCCTGGTGCCATCCGGGGTTTGGGAAAACCCCAAGTTGATCGTCGAACAGTTCCTCCCCGAGAAAAAGGATGGCCTGTACTATGTACGCTACTGGATGTTTTTGGGGGACCGGGGCTGGGCTGCCCGCTTCGGCTCCAAAAACCCGATCGTGAAATTCAGCAACCGGGTGACACCGGAAGAGCGCGTGCCGGTTCCCGAGGAACTGACCGCCCTTCGCAGGAGGCTCGGCTTCGATTACGGCCGCTTCGATTATGTCGTCCGTGACGGTCGGCCGATTGTCTTCGACATCAACAAGACCGTGGGGGGATATCATAATTGCGCCGCGTATGCGGCGGAACTCGATATGTTGGCTGAAGGCATCAAGGATTTTGGTAAATGACAGGAGGGAAGATGAAAAATATTTCACAGAAAAAGGCCGCATTCTTCCGGGAGGTCTGGAGCCGGCTGACGGTGCCCGTGCGGCCGGGTCCCGAAGGGCTCGACCTCTACCGCGACCAGATCGAGCGCTGCGGCCGGAAGCACGTCCTGGTTCTGGGCGCGACCCCGGAACTGGTCGATATGGCCATCCGGCTCGGTGCGGAACGCGTGGTCAGCGTGGAACGCAACCCTGAAATCATGGCCGCAATGAGACAACTCGGCGAAGAAGACTGGTCGGACGTACAGATGCTTGCCGGAGACTGGCTCGAACAGCGCCCCGAATTCCGGGCCGCCTTCAACTGTATCGTCTGTGACGGCGGTCTGCTGTTCCTGGAATTTCCCGGGCAGTGGCAACGACTGTTCGAACTGGTCCATGCCTATCTGGCCCCCGGCGGCGTCTTCGTCGCCAAAGAGTGGGCCGAACCCGCCGGGGAACGGGATTACGAATCTCTGAAGCTGGACCTGATCCAGACCTTCGAACGGCAGTCTGCCGGAATGGACAAGGACCGGATGACCAAAGCCTTCAGCTTCCTGGCCTCCGAATTGCGCCTGGCGGCCTTTATCGGCATGACCTGCGAAGACGGCTCCTTCGCGCAGGAACCGCTGGTGGCAAGGCTCGATAACCTGATCGAGGAACTTGAACAGCGCTTTCCGGATCCCGAGCTGGTCGCGATCACCCATGCCGCACTCCGCTACCTGGCCCGTTCCAGGCCCGGGACTACGGACACGGTCGCCGGGGTTCGTTATGACGGCACGGAAAAGCTCCTCTCGGGACAGGGCTTTCTGTGCCGGGAGCACCCCTTGCCGGATGCTCCGGTAAAAGGGGGCAATTACATGTTCGTAGCCCGCAAATGAAAAGACCGGATTTTTTTGTTTTCCCAGGGGAAAACAGGCCATAAGATAAGTCCCTTTTTAAAACCTGGGGATATCCTTGGCTTATTTCCTCTTGTCAACGATCCAATATATCTTCAGGAAGACAACCCCTTCTTCCTGGAAAAGCTTTTCCGCCAGAACAGACCTCCGGACTCCCTCCGGGGGCGGATAAGCGATATAGGTGCTCCCATCCAGACCGCGTTGAACGACAACAAAACCGGCCATCAGAAATGGTTGCGATGATACCAGGGCGACCTGCGGGGAATCGGGCGTCAGCTTTTGGTCTCTCGCCCACTTTTCCAGGATCAGCTCGGCTGCCTGGGGATTTGTCGCCTTCCGCAGGCGCTCCTCGTCACTCAGGGAAAAGGTCGATAACAAATCCACGAACCGAAAATATTTTCCTGCAGCCCCCCCCGAAGCGGCAGGATTTTCCATTATGCTCCCTGAATTTTCCAGGGATACTTCACAGAGCCTGATCTTTTTGTCTATCGTCAACTCCCGTTCAAATATCGACTTGGTCTTCTCCCCGATCGTTTTCTCTGCCGAAATTGATGCTTTTAAATCCAGAAACAGTTGGAGAATTGCCCCTCCGGTTCCTGCTGTAGCCCCCATTTTGAGAGCATTGTCACTGGTCTTCTCCAAGGACTGGAGTACCCTGGTAACTCCACCGAACTGATAGTTGAATACTTTGTCGAGAAGAAGATTGTTGACATAAACAACTTCAACCCATCCTTGGTCTTCCGCCACTTTTTCCATACATTGGATTATGTCTTCCATGATTTCCCCCAACGCCCTATTTCAGACAGCGTGTCGAATGAATTTTTTGGCCCGGGTTACTTGGCTTCCATTTATCCGGCTGATTGAAATCACAATCTTCTCTATATTATAGAGTCTTCTTCACTGGATGAGGCCCAAGAAGGGCAAAAAATGGGGAGATGGGAAAGGAGTTCGTCTGCTGCCGGACAAAAACCTGAGCCTGAGGGGGCTGGTCGGAAAAAGATCGGCTGCTTGCCCAGGAGGGGAGAAAGAAAAAATCCTGCTTCCACGGGTTTTGTTTACCCGGACGGACGGCGGCCTGATTCGTGCTGGGCGCCTATTTCCATTTATGCCCGCACTTTTCACAACGATAGCGTTTCCCAAAGAAAAACAAGGGAAAAGCCAGGAGTAAACTTAAGGCTGCAAAGCGTCTCTGGTAATTGACACCTTTAATTGCCGTCGAACCGCATTCCGGGCAGGTGGATTGGGGAAGCGGGCCTTCTTCCGGCCCGGCGTCCGCCTGACTGCCGCCGCCCCGAATTTGGAGAAGTTCCCTTGCCTTTTCCGCATCGGAGCTCACAACCCGCAATTTAATACCGCCCAGGGCGTTGGAATAAAGCCAGTTGACGCCGATCGTATATTGGTCGTCCAAAAAGCACCGGATTCCGGCGGCTTCGAGGGTGGATTGTGCAAGTCCGGCGGAAGGCAGGTCACGGTAGCGTGCAATTTCAACGAGATGCTGAGACATTTCACCTTGCCTTTTTATAGAGCCGGGCACATCCGCCAACCGAATGAATCTTTTTCAAAACCCTGTGACCCGCAAGCCGCTGCCGCTTTCAGCGCATTCAGGATCAGGGACGGCTGCCCGACGCCGGGAAAAAACGTGGCCGGTATTTGAACCAAAAGGCCAGGGTCGCGGTCCCGACGGCAACTGCCAAAACCCCCAGGACGGTGATCTTATCCGCCCACGCCAGGGAGATAAAACCCATGCTGAAGGCGCCCACCGTCATAAAAGTGAAGACGATCAACGATGAAGCGGCGCCCACATCCTGATCAACCTGCTCGAGCATCAGATTGTTGCTGGGGGGCCGGCTCAGGCCAAGGCAAAAGGTGAGCATCCACATGGGAAGAGCCAGGCTCCAGGGGCTGTGGTGAGGTAAAAGCAGCATCAGGCCGCCCGCAGCCATGACCCCGATAAAACAGGCCGTTAAAATCGAGCCCGAGAAAAACCGCCGGGACAGTCTCGTAAACGTGAAGGCGCCTATCATCGCGGCAACGGCATTGAAACCGAAAAAATAACCGAACTGCCGTTCATCCATTCCGAAGCGCGACATGTAGATATCCGGAGCGCCGGCGACAAAACCGAAAAGAGGGAACATCAACATGGACAGGGCCAACGTCAAACCGGCAAATCTGCGGTTGCGGAACAAACGGAAATAAACCGTGACCGCAGCCGCCGGAGAAATGCGCTGAAAATGCTGCAACGGCTCGGCAATGCGGAGGACCCCAACCCAGGCCACAACGCCCATGAGCGCCTGTACGACAAACACCAGGCGCCAGCTGGAATAATGCATGACCCAGCCGCCGATGATCGGCGCGGACATGGGGGCGAGGGCCATGATGACGGCGATATGAGCGAGAACCTGCTCGCGTTTCCGGGCCTCGAAAAGATCCTTGGACATGGCCAGGCTCAAGGCCGACGCCGAGGCCGCTCCCGAGGCCTGAAAGATACGGGCGGCGATCAGTGCGTAGACATTGCCCGCCAGCGCGCACAGCAAGCTTCCGACGATATAAATGGCGATCCCAACCAGCAGCGGACGGCGGCGGCCGAAACGGTCGGAAAGCGGCCCGTAAATCAGCATGAACAGGCAGTAGGTGACAAAGAAGCAGATCAAAGTCAGGTTGACCACCATCAGCGGCTGATTCCACTCCCTCTGCAACTGGGGGATGGCCGGCAGGTACATGTCGGTGGAAAGCGGAGGGAAAGCGGCGAGCAGGGCTATCAGAAGCGTGATACGCACCATGGAACGGCCTTCCTGTTTTTCAAATGATTTTTCCATAATATGCATCAGCTGCCGGCGCCTGTCTGCGCCCGGCCATATGCCTTCTCCCGCCCAGGTGGGCGTAAAATGTCTGTATCGATTCCTGCCGGTTATATCAAGGTTCCAGCACTGCTGAACAGGAATGGTCCTTGGGAGGCTGCCGAGATTGGAAGGTCGAGGAGAGATACCCGTGAATTGGAAAGCAAACAGCGGCACGGCCGGTGGCCAACTGATGGCAACAGGCTGCGCCGGTTTCGCGACAAATTCATTCCAACTGGAAACATCTGATCCGTTGTACGTTACCAGAAAAACGAAAAACCGTGCAAGGGATTCGTTCTTTCATCGGACCATGTTCTCATCACCAGAAAAGCCCGGCAACAACGTGCCGGGCTTTCGAGTCATAAAAACGCAGGGGATTTTTTTGCCAAACCCACTGTTCAGGATCGCCCCCCTCCTTCTCAACAATCGCAGCTCAGGCTGTCTCTTCGTACATCACTTCCCCGGTTTTTCGACAGGCGTATTCGCTCATTAAGTCATCCTCCGACCGCCATTTCTCCACGACGAATCCGGCCTTTTCGAGCATCCCCGTCAGGATCCAGCCGAAGGTGCTGTACTCATTGCGGATATGGGCTTCAACATCGGCCCTGAATTCCGCCCCCGCAACCCTTTCAAACCCTGAAAGCCACGCCTCGATTTTTTCGGCGTAGTGTTCGGGGGCGAACTGGAACACCACATCATGGATATAGAGCAGGCCGCCCATTTTCAGCATTTTATTGATTCTCAGCAGCGCGACCTGTTTCCAGAAATCCGGCAGGTGGTGGAAGGCGGCCTTGGTGATGACCAGGTCCGCGGGTTCCCCCTCATGCTGATAACTCAGGAAGCCGGCATTGACGAACCTGACGTTGGGTGCATTCTTTTTGAGCTTTTCCCTGGCCTTGTCCAGCATGACGTTCGAGATATCCACCGCGTAAACCGCCCTGAACATGTCCGCCGCAAAGACCAGGCTTGCGCCGGTGCCGCAGCCCAGGTCAATAAGGGTCTTTGCCCCTGCATTGTCGAGGTCCAGGAAATCCAGCATCCCCCTGAACTCTTTTTCGAAATCGCGGAATTTCGAATGACGCTCGTCATACGCGTCGGCATTTTCGGCCCTGGAATAATCGACCCCGCAATGCCTGAACTCATCATACAGCCAATTTTTCATCATTATCTTTTTGGTTTTTGTTTTTATGGAAGCTTTGAATCTAAATGGGGTCAGGTCTTTTTAGTTTTATATGATTCTATAGCATCAATGGTGACATTCCGCGCTTCCGGCTGTCAGGTTATCTCTCCAATTTTGTGCCCAAAAATCAGCTTATAGCTCTGTTTTTGACCTTTTTTTTAAATCTTTCTCCTTTACTTACGACAAGTTTAATTGGTCCGACCCCAGAGCGCTACCTTTGTCGTCCCCCATTCCGTCCTCTGTACGAGAGCCCCCCTAAAAACAAAGGATAATTAATCACTTAAATGGTTTTATGTACTTTACGATATATACATAACCATTGCCGATATTGGCAGGAACAACTTTGAGCTTTATACGAATTTTTGAGCCTAAAGTTGTCCTTATCTCTCTATCTTGAGAAGGATTACCAGGCCATTTTCCTTCAAAGCTTACAGTTTTATGATACTGAGGTAGATAACATGCTTTTTCATTCCTTTGAGATACGGATATGACACATTCCATTTCATCGGTGAGAAATTCTCTGGGAACTTTATTGATAAACTCTATGTATTGAGCCAATTTTTTATCTGTCGAAAGGCTTGCACTTTCAGGACTGAAATAGAGAAAATTAATTTCATCACCGATCATGAGTCTTTCATCTTCAGGAACAAATCGTGTTGTGCTGACATCGGTATGTATATTTAGCTCTTCCCCATCTGCTACTTTGACGTAGAAATTGTAGACACCGACCTTTGTGACAACCCCGCTCATGGTTTGCCCGCCCATTTCCAGCAACTGGTTTTTCGTTAACTGCTTTGCAAATATTGGCTGAGAAACTGAGAGAGTAAAGACAAAACTAAGAACAGATAATTTTAGAAATTCAAGAAAATTCATGACCACCTCCAAAAGAAAAATCAACGTTACGATAACCGGGCGCGTGGCTCAGAAAAAACTGGCAGCGGCCTTTTCGATAAGCGCACCGAGAAAATCGCTCAGCTTGATTGAATGGTTATAAGCCCCACTCAAAACTTATTTAATTTCAAAAACAAAAAAATACAGGAAAAACAATAGGTTAACAACAATACAAATTCCAAGAACCGACCAGGCCGATTTGAATACGCCAAAAAGCTTTGAGTCGGGGGAATTAAACCTAGCCCCGCATTCAGGGCAAGTAACATCAAAATGCCTTTCAAACTGTCGGAGGCCTTCAAAAAAACGCAAAAAACCAAACCTACTTGAAAACTTAAAAGACCTATTTTTATGTATGTTGAAAACTGCGCCACATTCTGGGCACTGGGTTTCCCATCTTTGTGCCATAAGATTTACCCAAAAAAATCGGCTACAAGCTTATAACGACTGAACTAAGCGGGCGCGCTGCTAACGCGGAGAAGCAGCGAGATTATCGAAACACGCCACGAATTATTCGCTCCGCTTGAGTGAACGGGTTATCTAACCCCACTTTCGGAGTATGGGAATGAAAGCCTTTGTATGGGGCAATAATCAAATTGTGGTTTTAGCACCCAATAAAAATGAAGCGATAGAGTTAGCTCTACCGAAACTTAGGGACTTTCCAAATATTGCAAAAACAGTTACGGAAGAAGAGTCCATAGAGATAAAGGCTGGGACAGCTAGGGTATTGTGGACATCTTGGTGAAAATCATACGGTGAATTTATTCCCGAGTTTCGAAAACACATCCGCGAAAACTAGGAGTGATTGTTTTTCAATAAATATAAATTGGCTAGAGTCTTTTAAGTTAACGAGTCTTATTTTGTCATCGTCATGGTCAATAAATCTATAGGTTGGGTCACCAGTAGGCCCAATGGTGCTAATTTCAGTTCCGAAATTTTTTGATGACATGATAAACCTCCAATCAATTTTGTTAGATAACATAGATTAGACGGACTATTGTCCGTATTATATTACGGAACGTTTTTAAGAAATTTAGTTCAAATGGGTAAGAGGTTAAATTAAGCATCTCCTAATGGAAAATGCGGAAATTCCCCTTTCGCATCTAAAAACTGTTTCCCATAATAGCACTTTCATTAGGAGGCGCTATACATTTCTCACTCTAATCTGAAAAATCAACTTTAAGGATTGTTTTGAAAATGCAGCCGGAAAAATTGCCACTTTTCCTGATGCTCTTGTCCTGCGAAGCGTCAGAATATTCGAAAAACCGGGTCGAAGATTTTCCTTGAGGGAGCATAATTTAGAAATACAACCAAAGTGACCCAAAAAAGGCTTTTATATCTAAAATAAAAATGTAATAGACCTTTTCAAATCTATTATTTTTCAAAAGGATTTCTACTGTCACTAAAGCAAAAAGCCCGGCAACCATCATGGCTGCCGGGCTTCGTTGTCAAAAAAAGGGAAGTCGCTTTTAAAAATCTATGGGATAGCGGATCCCAACCTTATCCGATCTCGGCACTGGTCTCGACCTGGTGGTCGGGTTGGCCCATGCTGAAGAACAGCGGCTCGATTTTATCCGAACCGACTTTTACCCGGCCGCGTTTCGGGCAATGCGCGGCTTTTTTGGAAAAGAACTCAAGAAGGGAGATCTGGAGCCTGGGGGTGGGCCGGAAGCGATAGCAGCAGTCCCGTCCGCTTTCAGGGGGACAATGCAGTTCGCCGACGCAACCCTCCTTGAACTGCTCTTCCGTAAACAGGTTCCTCGCCATGCGTTTGAGATCGTGAATGTCGTAAGACTTGGTCTGCTCGAACCTGCCGACGTTGCCGGCATTGCGGATATGGATATAGCGAACCGTTTTCGGGTTCTTCAAGGCAAGTTCAACCAGCTGGGGCATGACATCCTCGTTGAGACCGCGAACGATGACAGCCGTCAGGCAAACACGGGTAAGACTCGAATCGACCAGCGCCTGGAAAGCCTCGAGCTTGGCCTGCAGGTAATCCCCGCCGTTAATGATTTCGTAGGCCTTGCTGTTGGAATAACCTCCGTCCATGGAAAGGCCGCTGGAAAAATTGGCCCCCGAATCTTTAACCTGGATCAGGGAATCGAGGAACTCGGGGTCCCTGTAGCGCAGTCCGTTGGAGATGATATAGACCAGGTGGCCGTAACTGTAGGCAATCTTGATAAACTCTCCCAGTTGCGGGTGGAGGGTCGGTTCACCTCCGGAGAGCTTCATCAATATGGGGGAGGGAAGCGTCGAACAGAGCCTCTTGAAATCTTCGAGGGACATATCCTCCGCGACCCTTTCCGGGTTATAGCAATAACCGCAGGCCATATTGCACCGGTTGGTGATATCGACAACCAGGGATTGAAAAGGGTTGCTTGCGAAATCGAATGAGGTTGTGCATGCATCTGTTTTCATTTTTGCCGCGCCTTCCTAAGCTTTTTTTTGAAATCCCGAACTACGACTTTCCGCTTCTTTTTTAATCGGGGCCAGAGAATTTTGCGAAGATAAAAAGATTGGTCACGCCAATTGGCCGAGGCGCTGATAACGCGCTGAGAAATCCCGGCCTTTACACCGGGCACCGTGATTTCCGCCTGAGGCTCCTCAGGGCAATTGATCTCGTTGAAAATATTAACAATTTTTTGCACGAAGGGGGATCGCGTGACACAGCATTTGGCTTCCAGGGAGCGTGTGTTCATCAAGGTCGGGTTGGTGTTTATCTCCCAAACAACCGGTTTGCCGTCCTTGACGCCGTAATCGATGCGCCCGTAATTGACCTTTGCCAGCTTGCAGATCTCTCGCAGTGGCTGCTCGTGAGGGTTTTCCCGCAGATAGGCACGCTCCTCATACAGATCCGATTTTTTCAGGGCCAGGCTGACCGCACCCTTCGCAAGCCAATTCCCGCTGAACATCATGTGCTGGGGGATGACGTGGCCAGCCACGATGTAGGCCGAATATTTGCGGAAAACGCCGTTCTCGTCCGAGGTATCGCAAAACTCAATGACAACTTTGTCGCGGGTCGGATGAGACTGGAGTCGACCGAGCGCTGCTGAGAGCTCGTCGTGATTGTTAATAAGGTCGGTCAGGCTGCCGCGATGATCATTCTCTCCCCTCACAAAAACGGGGAATGACAAATCCGAAGGAATTTCGTCAAGCCGGTAAATATTGTATGGGTTATAGCCATGCTCATTGAGGGTACGCAAGAGCTCATAACGCTTCATCGAGCCAGAGGGGTGGTTCAGCAGGGTCAAGCGGTCTTTTTGACTATCCAGCGTCTCATAAATGGCTTCGAGCCTCGGCAGTCGTTCGGGACGAAGTCTCTCGATGTCGGAAAAAATATAGGTCGCGCGCGGCAGGGTCGATTTAGTCAGCAGAGATTCATAGGATAGGATCTTGACCAGGGGCGCAAGCTCCGGCGCCCACAAGTCAAGAAAATCTCGCATCATATGCGAGTGCCGCCTTGTAACAATGTAACAAATCATTACATTTTTATACCTGAATTATAGGTATGAGTAAAGGGGAACTGTGGCTCTCTACTTTTTTCAACCTTTTTTTGACCTGCTCGCCGTTAAAACGGGATATCGTCATCGGGATTGAAGGGAGGCTCGGATGATCCGTCAAAACCGCCGCCGACTGGAGGTTCTTCCGGAAGAGGGGGCTCATAGCTGCGTTGGGTTTCGGCCTCGTCGTTGGCGCGGCCGAGCATCTGCATCTGGTCGGCCACAATCTCGGTGATGTAACGCTTGTTGCCGTCGCGGTCGTCATAGGAGCGGGTCTGGATTTTCCCTTCGATATAGACCTGCTTCCCCTTTTTCAGGAATTTGCCGCAGATCTCGGCGAGATTACGCCAGGCCACGATATTGTGCCACTCTGTTTTTTCCTGGGAGTCCCCGTTACGATCCTTATAACGCTCCGACGTGGCCAGGGTGAAATTGGCCACGGCGGTTCCCGACGTGGTGTAACGCAGGTCCGGGTCCTTTCCCAATCTTCCCACCAGAATGACTTTATTGACGGACATGAGTGAGGCCTCCTTTGAATTCCAATGACCGGTTGTGGAAAAACATTGCTGAAAATTTACAAAAAACCTGAAAAAACAACGAAAATCCGGAGGTTTTCGGCAAATTTGCCTGTTAATTAAAAAAATTGACGCTAATCCAACAATTCTTTTAAACTGTTGGATTATAATATCGTGATATTCTGCTGGATATTGATCGTTTCCGCAACCTGATTTTTTTCTTCGGGAAAGCTTCCCGAAAAGGAATGCACGTGTCACCGGACCTGGCTGCTGCCTCAGAAACCGGATCGATCCGCCTCCTCCCCCTCGGGGGTCTGGGTGAAATCGGCCTCAACATGATGGTCCTCGAATGCCGGGACAGAATCCTCCTCATCGACTGCGGCCTCATGTTTCCCGAATCGAGCATGATGGGCATCGACTTTGCCATTCCCGACGTCACCTCACTGGCCGACCGCACCGCCGATATCGTGGCCCTGGTCCTGACCCACGGCCACGAGGACCATATCGGCGGCATTCCGTTTCTGCTCGAACGCCTCGGCTTTCCGCCCATCTTCGGCACCCCCCTGACCCTGGGACTGCTGCAAAGCAAGCTGGATGAACACGAACTCCACCAAACCCCGGAGATGCACACCATCTCGCCGGCCGGAAAGCTCCACCTCGACCCCTTTGAAATCGAACCCTTCCGCGTTTCCCACTCCATCGTCGACGGCGTCGGCCTGGCTGTCCGCACCCCCGCCGGGCTCGTCGTCCACACCGGCGACTTCAAACTCGACCCCGACCCTCTGGACGGGGAAAGAACCGATACCGCTCGTCTCGCCAAATACGGCGACGAAGGGGTCCTGCTCCTCCTTTCCGACTCCACCAATGTCGAAAGCCCCGGCCGTACGCCTTCGGAACGGGAGGTCGGCAAGATGTTCGACCGCATCGTGCCGCAATGTCATGGCTGGGTCATGGTGGCGGCTTTCGCTTCCAATATCCACCGTGTCCAGCAGGCGGTCAACGCGGCCATTAACAACGGACGCAAAGTCGTCATTACCGGGCGGAGCATGCAGCTGGTCAGCCGGGTGGCACGTCAACTGGGCTATCTCCACATCCCCGACGATGCCCTCATCGACCTCGATGAACTCGCCTACCTGCCCCGTGACCGGGCTATGATCATCACCACCGGCAGCCAGGGCGAGTTCCGCAGCGTCCTCTCGCGGGTGGCCCAGGGAGAACACAAACAGCTGCAGCTGGAAGAGAACGATGTCGTGATCCTGTCGTCGAAATTCATTCCCGGCAACGAACGCAGTATTCAGCAGACCATTAATAATCTTTACCGCCGCGGGGCGGAGGTCTATTATGAGACCACCAGCGACGTTCATGTCTCCGGCCATGCCAGCCGCGACGAACTGGAAGAAATTTTGACCCTGGTCCGGCCGCGCTGTTTCGTGCCCATCCACGGCGAGTACCGTCATCTGGTCAAGCACGCCCAGCTGGCGCGGGACAGCGGCGTAGCACCGGAAAACATTTTCGTCCTCGAGAACGGCACGGCCCTGAGGATCTCGGCCGACGGCTGCACCATAGAAGAGAATGTCCACATCGGGCGCACCCTGGTAGATGGCAAGGGGGTCGGCGACCTCGGCCTTGATGAAATTCGTGACCGACGTCACCTCGGTCACCACGGCCTGGTCGTGGTTCAGCTCAGCTATGAGGCGGCAACCGGAAAGCTGGTCGACGGGCCGAAATTTCACAGCCGCGGCTTCATGGCCGAGGAAAACGAGGAGTTATTCGACCAGGCCCGGGAAGTGATCCGCCAGATTCTGGAAACGCAATGCCCCGGCGTCGCCGGCGACCGGGAGATCGTGGCTGATGAACTGCGCCGCAAGCTGCAGCGCTTCTTCAGCCGCACCTTGGAGCGGCGGCCCCTGGTCGTACCTTTGATACAGGATGTTTAGCAGGCTGTAATAGGAAATAATAAAGGGTTAAAAAAAGGAAGTTCAACTTCTTATGTCCATATTGCAGGCCATATTTCTGGGCTTTCTTCAGGGGATGACCGAATTCCTGCCGGTCTCCTCTTCCGGCCACCTGGCCATCGCCCAGCACTACCTGCCCGGCTTCCGGCAGCCGGGCGTGCTTTTCGACGTCATGCTCCACGTCGGCACCATGGTGGCGGTCGTTATATACTTCCGCCGGGACATCCTGAAGCTGGCCGGCGCCCCCTTTCACCAGGGAGAGGAGCCGCGAAGCTACAGGCACATGCTGAAGCTGCTGATTATCGGCTCGGTGCCCACGGCGATAATCGGCCTTCTCTTCAAGGACTTCTTTACCAGCCTGTTCGACAACCTGACCGTGGTATCCGCCATGCTTCTGGTCACCGGCTGCCTGCTCTACGTTTCAGAGCGGGTCCGCAGCGACGGCCGCCGCATTCCGGAAATGAACATTTCGGACGCCCTTCTGGTCGGCATAGCTCAAGGCTGCGCCATCATACCGGGAATCTCGCGCTCCGGAGCCACCATCTCGACCCTGCTTTTCAAGGGAGTGGAGGGAGAGACCGCGGCACGCTTCTCCTTTCTCCTTGCCCTGCCGGCCGTTTTCGGAGCCGCACTGCTGTCGCTCAAGGATGTCTCCCAGGTGGCATCCGCCGAGATTCCGGCTTACCTGGCCGGGACCGGGGTCGCTTTTGCGGCCGGTTTGCTTTCGATTCATTTTCTCTTGCAGGTGATCCGCAAAAAACGGCTTTTCGCTTTCGCCTTTTACTGCTGGCTGGCCGGCGGCACCTTCCTGGTGCTTTCCCTGTAAGAGAAGGTTTTCATCAGCTTATTCAAGGATTTCAGAATGGCCAAGGACAGCAAAAAAACCGACTACAGCCTCTTCGCCACCTACCTGAGAAAGGAGATTTCGGCGGTCGCCTGGCTGGCCCTCAGCTTCTTTTTCTTTACTATTCTGGCCACCTTCAACAGCAACGATCCCTCTTTCAACAACAATCTCAACCCCGAGCGCATTGTCAACGCCGGCGGGGTCATCGGTTCCCATATAGCAGACCTGCTCGTCCAGGTCTTCGGCCTCGCCAGCCTGCTTTTTCCCATTGCCTTCATGGCCCTGGGGATCAAACTGCTGCGGCTCAGGGACATCGAGGTGCGCTTTCACAAAATAGCGGCCTTCGGTGCCCTGATTTTCTCACTCTGCGGCCTCGTCTCCCTGCGTTTCGCCAGCCTCGACCTCTGGGGACGGCCCATCCCGGAGGCGGGCGGCGCCTTCGGCAGAATGCTGGCCGGGGTTCTGGCCCACTACCTTAACCCCCTGGGGGCTTTCCTTCTGCTGTTCGTGGTGTTCCTGGCTTCCCTGCTCATCACCATCCGCTTCTCTCTTCTCTGGTTCCTGAAAATGGCCAGGGAGCGCCTGGCCGTGATGATGGCCGGACGCCAGGATCGCAAAGAGGAGAAAAAGGCTGAAAAGGCCGCGGCCAAAGAACGCCAAAAAGAGGTGCGTGAGGAGACCAGGGCCGTGGAGACGAGCCGGCCCCTTATCGCCACCCTGGACAGTGCTGCGGAACCGGTGGAAGCGGCGCCGGGCAGGAAAAAAAGCAAAGACAGCAAGGCCAAAAAGCTGGAGACCCTGGAGACCTCCGGGGCTTACCGTTTCCCGAGCCTCTCGCTGCTCGACCATGAGCAGCCGGCCACGCCTCCCCAGAACCCCGATACTCTGGCCGAAAATGCCCGCCTTTTGGAGAGAAAGCTCCTCGACTTCGGGGTCCAGGGCAAGGTGGTGGAGGTCAAGCCCGGCCCGGTGGTCACCATGTACGAATTCCTCCCCGCCCCCGGCATCAAGGTCAACAAGATCGCCGGGCTTCAGGACGACCTGACCATGGCCCTGCGCGCCCTCTCCATCCGTATTGTCGCTCCCATTCCGGGACGCGGGGTGGTCGGCATAGAAATCCCCAACAAGGACCGCGAAACCGTCTATCTCAAGGAGATCCTCGAATCGGACGAATTCCAGAACGCCGGGGCGGTCCTGCCGCTGGCCCTCGGCAAGGATATTTTCGGCCGCACCATTGTCGCCGAACTTGCCCAGATGCCCCACTTGCTGGTGGCCGGCGCCACCGGCAGCGGCAAATCGGTCTCCATCAATACCATGGTCCTCTCCCTTCTCTACTGGGCCACGCCCGAGGATGTGCGGATGATCATGATCGACCCGAAAATGCTCGAACTCTCGGTCTACGAAGGGATTCCCCACCTCCTCCTGCCGGTGGTCACGGACCCGAAAAAGGCGGCCCTGTCCCTCAACTGGGCGGTGCGGGAAATGGAACGCCGCTACCGCCTCATGGCCGACAAGGGGGTGCGCAACATCGAGGGCTACAACCGCAAGATCGCCATGGAAGATGCCAACGAAACCCCGCTGCCGGCACCACCCGTGCCGCCGGAAACCGAAGACATCCTTGCCGGTCAGGAGGAAGAGCCGTTTCTGGCCCTGGAGGAAGAGGAGACGCTCGAACACGGCCATCTCCCCTACATCGTCATCATGGTCGATGAACTCGCCGACCTGATGATGGTGGCCGGGCGTGAAATCGAGGAATCGATTACCCGTCTCGCCCAGATGGCCCGCGCCGCCGGCATCCACCTGATTCTCGCCACCCAGCGCCCGAGCGTCGACGTCATTACCGGCCTGATCAAGGCCAATTTCCCGACCCGCATCTCCTTCAAGGTCTTCGCCCGCACCGATTCGCGCACCATTCTCGACTCCATGGGCGCCGAAACCCTCCTCGGCAAGGGGGACATGCTCTTTCTGCCGCCGGGTACGGGCGTTCTCAAACGGGTACACGGGGCCTTCGTTTCGGAAACCGAGGTCGAGCGGGTGGTCGAGTTCCTGCGCCGCCAAGGCGAACCCGAATACGACGCCAAAATTCTCGAGGCCTATGCCGGCGGCCGCGACAGCGGCAACGGTGAGGACGATGAATACGACGAAAAATGGGACGAAGCCCTGGCCATTGTCAGTGAAACCCGGCAGGCCTCCATCTCCATGCTCCAGCGCCGTCTGCGGGTCGGTTACAACCGCGCCGCGCGCATGATCGAGCAGATGGAAAAAGAAGGGATTATCGGCCCTTCGGATGGCACCAGCAAACCCCGGGATGTTTTCATTAACCGCATCGACAATTGAGAACATGGACGCCGAAAAAACGCTGAAAAGCACGCCGCGCCTGAACACCTCGGAGAAAGAAGTCCTGCGCGCCTGCCTGCGTAATCTCGACGCCCTGCAGGGCTGCAAAGCCTCCTTCGAGACCGCCTGGGACCCCTGCGGCTCCTGGGGGCGGATCGGCCTCGAGACGACCTGGGGGGGAATCTCCCTGCAGACCTTCCTTCACCTCCGCATCACCCCGAAAACAGCAACCCTCATTCTTCGTCAGATGGAGAGCGCCGGCAGCCCCGCAAGCCCTATGCTGCTGACCGATTTTCTGCCGGAAACCCTTGCCGCCCGTTTCCGGAGCCACAAGCTCAATTACATGGACAGCTGCGGCAACATCTTCCTCCACCATCCGCCGCTGCACGTGGAAATATCAGGCCGAAAACGCAAAAGCGAAGCCGTCGGCGGCGCCCGGCCGTTTCAGAAGGCGGGCCTGAAACTCATCTTCGTGCTTCTCGCCAACCCCGAAGCGGTCTCCTGGACCTGCCGCCGCCTCGCGGCCGAGGCCGGCATCGCCCTCGGCGCGGTCAGCCTGACCCTGCAGCGCCTGGCAAAGATGGGTTATCTGGAGCGCGCCGGGTCGAGGAAGCGCGCCCTCCGCGCCCCGGAATCGCTTCTGCGGCGCTGGGAACTCGGCTTCAGCGAAACCCTGCGCGAAAGGCTTCTGCTTCATACCTGCCGGCTTTCGGGCGGGATCGAAATCACCGACCTCCCCACCCTGCTGCGGGAAAAAGGGCTGGGGGAGAGCATTCTTGCCGGCGGCGAGCTCGGCGCCCACCTGCTGCTCGATCATCCCGAACCGCGCAGCGCCGTCCTTCATTCCCCGGGCGATACCCTCAAAACCATGCTCCGCCTGCAACTGGTCCCCGATCCCGAAGGCAACGTCGACCTCATGAAAGTTTTCAGTCCCGCCAACATCTGGCAGGGCTGGCGGCCGGAAGGACTGCTGCTCGCCGATCCCCTGCTGATGCACGCCGACATGGCTTTCCGGGGCGTTCTTTCCCCGCAGCTGGAGCAAAAATTCATGGATGATTTTATTCTCCCCCGCCTTAGCGTTGAGGGCGGCAGCCAGGGAAGGACTGGATAATGACCTTTGACTACGACGAAAGCCCTTACACCGGACCGAGCAAGTCGGCACGCAAACGCGCCGCCAAAGCGGTTGAAGAACTGGCCGGCGAGCTCGCCAACCTGCCCAAAAGCCAGCTTTCCGGCTTTGAGCTGCCCGCCGAGATCCGCAAAGAACTGGACCTGGCCCGCAGCACCAAGGGCCACAGTTCCCGCAAACGCCAGATCAAGCACCTGGCGGGCCTGCTGCGCAAGCGCGAGGATCTGGTCGAGGAGTTGAACGCTTTTCTGGCCGGTAGTCATGAGCAACAGTACCAAGAGAAAAAGCTCTTTCATCAACTCGAAAACCTGCGCGACGGCCTCTGCGACCCGGCCCGCTTCGAGGCAACCCTGCGCCTGGTCAAAGACCAGTTTCCCGCCGTCGATGCAGACGCCCTGTCCCAACTCGCTCGCCGCCTCCACAGCAGCCAAGACCGCCACGCCTTCCGGGAAATCTTCCGCATCCTCAAAGCCGCCGGCGACGATTCATCGACCTGAACCCCCCGTCCCCACCTGCCAATCTTTTCCCGTATGTTAAAATAGGGGTAACTGTTCAGCTGGTCTGGCACAATGCCTCGTATCGCCCATTCCAAAGGCTGCATGAGCCCATCCATGGGGCTCAACTGCCCCATCCGGACGGCAGATGCCCTTCTCATGGGCAACACGAGTCCTTGTGCAAAACAATTTTTTAGTGCGCAAAAACAAGAACCCCCAATAGGGCCTGCCTAATTTTGGATGTTGGCTTTTGACGTTTCTTCCCCTTGCGCCGCAGCCGGAGCGGAGAAAGCATTTTAAGATTAAGACGGGCAGACTGTCTGAGCGAAGCGAGTTTCTGACCGTCCTTAAAATGCTTTCGAAGTGGAGGAAACCCGTAGGGCAAGGTGCCGGGGCGTCCTTTTCTTTGCTTCTTTCTTTTTGACGTAAAAAGAAAGAAGGCGTCGTCCGGGGACGCAACCCCGAGGTTTTAAGGTTTATAACTCTTTGTCCTCACAAAATATGAAGATAAAACTCATTTATTACCGAAAAAGTTATCTTTTGGTTTATTATATTAAAAGGGTTCAAAAATCTTGAATATACCATTCCAAGGAGACAGAGATGTGGGAATACACTGAAGCAGTCATGGACCATTTCCTTCACCCCCGCAACGTCGGTGAAATTGAGGACGCGGACGGCACCGGCGAGGTCGGCTCCCTGGCCTGCGGCGACGCCTTGCGCCTGACCTTCAAGCTGGACGAGAATCAGCGCATCAAGGAGGCCAAGTTCCAGACCTTCGGCTGCGCGAGCGCCATCGCCTCCTCCTCGGTCCTGACCGAAATGATCAAAGGCAAAACCCTGGAGGAAGCGGAAAAAATCACCAATAAGGAGATCGCCGAATACCTGGGCGGCCTGCCCGAAGAAAAAATGCACTGTTCGGTCATGGGAATGGAGGCTCTCGAGGCGGCCATCGCCAATTACCGGGGCCAGCCCGTCGAGAAACAGGAATACGAGATCGTCTGCAAATGCTTCGGCATCACGGACAAGGAGATCGAGCGGGTCGCCCGGGAGAACAACCTGACGACCGTGGAGGCGGTCACCCATTACACCAAGGCCGGCGGCGGCTGCCAGAGCTGTCACCCGAAAATCAAGATGATCCTCGACAAGCTCTGGGACGGCAAGGAACCTGCCAAGGGCAAGGAAAAACCGGCAGCACCGAAAAAACTCACCAACCTCCAGAAGATCCGCCTCATTGAAGAGACCCTGGAACGCGAAGTCATTCCACCCATGCGGGCCGACGGCGGCGATCTCGAACTCATCGACATCGACGGCAATACGGTTTATGTCGGTCTGCGGGGGAGCTGCTCCTCCTGCCCCATGTCGGATTTCACCCTGAAAAAATACGTTGAAACCAAGCTCAAGGAGTTTGTTCACCCCGACATCGTCGTCGAAGAGGTCAAATCATGAAAACCGTCTACATGGACAACAACGCCACCACCCGCACCGACCCGCAAGTAGTTGAAGCCATGCTCCCGTTTTTCAGCGAGTTCTACGGCAACCCGTCGAGCATGCACTCCTTCGGCGGCAAGGTCGGAAGGGACGTGCGCGAGGCAAGGGAAAAGGTGGCTGCTCTCATCAATGCCGATCCATCGGAGATCCTCTTCACCAGCTGCGGCACGGAAAGCGACAACGCCGCCATCATGGGGACCCTGCGCTCCTACCCCGACAAAAAACACTTCATCATGACGCGGGTGGAGCACCCCGCGGTTCTCAATGTCGGACACTACCTGCGGGCCCGGGGCTACCGGGTCACCGAACTCGGCGTCGACCGGCAAGGGCGCCTCGACCTGGCCGAATTGCGGGATACCCTCGATGACGACACCGCCCTGGTCAGCGTTATGACCGCCAACAACGAAACCGGGGTCATCTTTCCCATTGACGAGATCGGGGAGCTGGTCAAGGGCCGCGGCATCCCCTTTCATACCGATGCCGTCCAGGCGGTGGGCAAGATCCCCATGGACATGAGAAAGCAGCCCATCGACATGCTCTCCCTGTCCGGCCACAAGCTCCACGCCCCCAAGGGGATCGGGGCGCTCTACATCCGCCGGGGCACCAAATTCACCCCGTTCGTTATCGGCGGCCATCAGGAATCGGGGAAAAGGGGCGGCACCGAGAACGTCCCCTACATCATCGGACTGGGCCGGGCCTCGGAACTGGCGGCCGACCACCTGAAGGAGGAAAACACCCGGGTCATGAAGATGCGCGACCGCCTGGAGAAAGAGCTGCTTGAAAGCATTCCCAACGCCATGGTCAATGGCGACCGCAAAAACCGCCTTCCCAACACCACCAGCATCAGTTTCGAGTACGTCGAAGGCGAATCGATCCTGCTCCTGATGAACGCCGTCCAGATCTGCGCCTCGTCGGGGTCGGCCTGCACCTCGGGCTCCCTTGAGCCGTCCCACGTACTGCGGGCCATGGGGGTGCCCTTTACGGCGGCTCACGGCTCCATCCGCTTCAGCCTCAGCGTCTACAACACGGAAGAGGACGTCGATCACGTCATCCAGCATCTGCCGCCGATCATTCAGAGGGTCCGCGACATTTCGCCCTTCTGGAAGGATTACAAGGCCGGAAAACCGATTTCCAGCCTCATGGCCGGCGATGCCGGGCATGATCACCATCATCACTGAAAATTAACTATAGAAGGACGCTGAAAAGCCGGGCATGAATTGCATGCCCGGCTTTTTTTGGGAATTCTTACTCACAAAAAACCTGACGACTCGATCTGGGTCGGCAGCAAACAACCGGGTTTAAAATGGGATTGGGTTGCCCATGGAAAGGGCATCTGACGCCCGGACGGCGGCAGTTAAGCACCCACAGGTGGGTTTAGGCGGCCTCTGGAATGGGCGACCCTATCCATCCGCCGAACAGAAAAACCAGAATAATTTACCGGCATTTAAGTTTCGGGATTTTGTCTGATATTTAACGTTCCCCTTAGTAAAGCGAAACGGATATGGTAGAATCGGTTTTCCGGAGGGCGTAAATGAAATTTTGGAAACTAATCCTGATCGGTTCCCTGGCCATCCTGACAAGCCCCCGCTCAGCTCCGGCCGACAACCTGCGCCAAGAGCCGATCCAACCCATTCCCGCATGGCAGAAAACCGATCCCCTTAAAGTCGAGCTGGGAAAAAAACTCTGGTTCGAACCCCGCCTATCAAGGTCCGGCCTGCTGAGCTGCAACTCCTGCCACAATCTCGCCACCGGCGGCGCCGACAACCTGCCGGCCTCCCTCGGTCACAAGTGGCAGCAGGGCCCGATCAATTCCCCGACCGTACTGAACGCAAAATTCAACCTCGCCCAGTTCTGGGACGGCCGCTCCAAGGACCTCAAAGAGCAGGCCGGCGAACCGATAAAAAACCCCGTGGAGATGGCCTCTACCCATGAAGCCGTGGTCCGGGTTCTTGGGTCCATCCCGGAATATGGGGCCTGGTTCAAGGCCGCCTACGGAAGCGAAAAAATCACCATGGACCAGGTCACGGACGCCCTTGCCGCCTTTGAAGAAACCCTGGTGACACCCGATTCAAGATTCGACCTGTGGCTGAAAGGGGATGGCCAGTCCCTCTCTGAGGCTGAAAAAACCGGCTACCGGCTTTTCAAGGACAAGGGCTGCATTGCCTGCCACGCGGGCATCGGGGCCGGCGGCACCTCCTACCAGAAGTTCGGCATTGTCAAACCCTATGAAAAAGACACCAAAACCCTGGGACGATACGAGGTCACCAAAAAGGAGCAGGACAGATATGTTTTCAAGGTCCCGCTCCTGCGGAACATCGCCCTGACCGCCCCCTATTTCCATGACGGAAGCACCTGGGATCTGGCCGAATCCGTGGCCATCATGGCGGAATACCAGTTCGGCATTCCGGTCAGCCGCGAAGAGGCCCTCGAAATCACCGCCTTTCTTCACACCTTGACAGGAAAGCAGCCTGCCATCCAGTATCCGATTCTTCCACCTTCAACGGTTAAGACCCCCCGACCGCAACGGGATTGATCGGACAAAATCCTTTTACCTGCGAAAAGAGCCGCGGAGAAATCATCCGGAGTTTCAGGGAGCATACTTTTGGCCGGTGATTTCGAATTCTCCCGGCTTCCCGGTCTCCCCGTTGACATGAACGGTCGCCACCTGGAATTCCCCCACCACCCCGATATTGGTGCGAAGATGGGGGGTGATACTTTCTGTTCTCAAGCGCGAAACCCCTTTGACCATGGAGAGGGGCAGAACAAGCTGATCGGCCAGATATTCATCAATGGCGGCATCGGTTTTGAAAAAAGTCAGGAATCGATCGACAGCCTCGTCCGCCACCTTTTCGGCCGGTTTTCCCCTGGCGCCAAGGGCATCGCAACAACAACGGGAGTTCTCGAATTCAGCCAGCAAATGCAGGAACGTGCCTTGGCCTTTTCCCGGGATCGGGCATTCTTCAATGCCGACTGCCGGGCAACCCTCCTCGGCCAACCGTTTCCGGACTTGAGATGCCTGTCTTTGGATAATATGGCCGGGCAGATTCGTGGCGCCGGACAATCCGCGGATGCCCACCAATCTCCCCCTTGAGGTCAGAACCAGGGGGGACAAAGCCCGAGCGGGCCGGACAACCGCCCTGACACATCCGCCACCTTGCGGGTAATACCCAGCCCTCTCCAGGTGCAGGTCCATATCAAAACCGATTTGTCTGAGAAATGGATTCAGGTGCCTTGCCAAGTAATGGAAGGAAGGACTCCAGGGGACATGGGTGCCGCCCGTGACCACGATGCATGAGGAGGTTCCGGCAAAGCTCAGGGGTACCAGAATGGTCTGCAGAACCAGCGAAGTCGATCCGGCGGTACCGATATCGAAGCGGAAGTTGCCGGGGAAAATCCCCTGCGGCTCGAAAACCAGGGTCCTGGCGCTCGGAGCCGCCCCGGCGACCACAGCTTTGCTTATGGCGGCCGCAGCTTCGACGGCCTTGAGATGCTGGGGCATGAGGCCGGGCTTTTTGCGGCCGGCGCGAATGTTTTCGATTCTCACCGGCCGGCCGGTGAGAATGGAAAGGGCGAGGGAAGTACGCAGGACCTGGCCGCCCCCCTCCCCCTGTGAACCGTCGATATGAATCATATCTTTCAGACTCGAAACCAATTTTTCCGTTGCGGTGAATAATTCCGTCCCGCCTGATCCCACTCAAATTTTAGCATGCGCCCTGATTCCAGCTTCGAATAGCTCGTTAGAATAAAATATAAGCAAGGTGATCGTATGCTCTGGGGCTATTTTTTCCGAAGGCAGGGAATGTAAAAATCCTCCTATTTTTCCCCATTTGGATCCAGCTAAACACTCTGAAACAACTTTTTACCCACAAAAAATCTTCAACACCAATTTAGTTCCGTTTTTTTCAAGGGCAGCTTTCTTAATTCTGCAACCGAAACCTTTTTTTTCCCCAACTTATTCCTCCTGAATAATATTGTTTGTTAAATTTTTTTACAAATTTCTTTTTTAAGATAACCGGCTGAAATTTAACAAAATAATATGCGTATTCAATTTTTAATTAAGGAATTGTTTTTCCATTTAAGTGAAATTTTGTCGGAAAAATTTACATTTTTTCTCCGGGTATTGAAAAAAAAACAAGCCCATTTATCAAAATAGGTTTTTTCTATCTTTGATTACTTTTTCAAGCGCTTAAAAAACACCATAAACTCAATATGCAAAATAAATATCGGTTATAAATCCAATCTTTAAAATTTTTTAAATTTTATCTTATATAAGAATTATTTATGCAGAATTAATGTCGAAAAACTTTACATTCCGTTGCCAGAACTTTCCGCGTGTCCGGAAATTGTAATTTTTTTAACAAGTTACATAGCCGGAATGCCCGTTGCAAACATCAGAGGGCCATTTAGTCCCTTCTTTTTGGTACCCATCTATTAATAAGCCCATTCAGGTAGGTGCTGCTTTTCAGGGAGAAGGTGTTTTTTCCAATTAACAGGCTTAGGAGGAAAAAAGATGCGGATTGTTCATTTGTTGATGGTGTTAATTGTTTCTTTGATGCTGACATTGACAGGTTGTGGAGGCGGTGGAGGGGGAAGCGACAGTGGATCAAATTCAGGTGGCACTACGTCAAATTCCTTGACGACGTCTGCAACCTTTCTTGCTGGAAATGAAATTATTGTCGCCACGGAAATCATTGATGATTCGGGCGGCACAATTACCATAGCAGGGACCGGAACATATCTTGATGGCGCGCAAATAACTTTCCCACCCGGAGCAGTGCAAAGTCCCACTGAAATTACAATTGGTTACAATGATGGCAATGTAGTTTTCCCAGAGGGTATCTCATCATCTTCTGAAACACCGACCATAACCATTCATGCTGACGGTATTACCGAGTTTTTACACCCGGTGGAAATTACCCTCCTCTATACTGATGAAAATAATACCCCAGTTCCATTTTATGTTGACGAAAATGGCCAGTTAAGGGCGGTTGTGGTTAAAAACATTGATCCGATAAACAAGACTTTAACCTTTATCACCTCTCATACCTCTCTTTGGACCTGGGTCGTTGATATAGTAACTGATACTCTTAATGAGGATAGCGGATTTCGCCCAACTGATGACGGGTTTCAAATCGTCAATTATGGTTCAACAATTAACAATGGAGGTGAGTGTTTCGGCATGACCACTTTTTCCCAGTGGTATTACGATGAAAAAATGGAATCATATGGGAAATTTTATGATAAATACATGAATATCGTTGGAGTTGATTCTAATCAACGCAATTTAACAGGTCAGGACGTCATAGCTACGCGAGCGCATTCAGCATCTAACCAATCCTGGAATTACTACATCTACATACTGCCAAATATTCTAACCCCTGATACATATAGATATTCTCAGATTATCACAGCACTAAACTTAACCAAGCGTCCAGTTATTTTAAGCCTTAAAAGAGTCGATCAAAACGGTGATTTTCTTGGTGGACATTCAGTACTTGCCTACGCTGCTAATGTGGATAACGGAAAACTTCTTATATATGACCCCAACTATCCGGGTGATGAATCAAAAGAAATAATCTACAATTTTTCAAATAACAAATTTGAACAATATGGGAACTATACTGAGTTTTTCCTGAACGGCACGGGAACATATTTTTTGGATGAGTCTTTCGAAAACATTCTTGAAGATGCTGAACATGATTTCACCACTGACAATATGCCCCATATTGCAATAACCTCTCACCAAAATGGGGAAACTGTCAGTTCCAGAAACATCACCTTGTCAGGGACGGTCGAAAGCAGTGAGGTTTTAATTACACAGATGGACGTTTTTGTCGGAAACGACAAGTTTTCTTCGAATGTGGCTGAAGATGGCAGTTTTTCACTGGGAGTCAGCCTGCAGGTAGGTGCCAATCTTTTAAGGTTTGTCACGAAAGGAATGGTCGGTGAGCAGCTTACCGAGATTACTCCAAACAATATGGACACCAACCCGTTCACAATAAATGTTGATTTGGACATTGCTGTCATGCACGTTACTCTGACTTGGGACAAGGACGACACGGATCTGGACCTATACGTTATCGATCCTCAAGGGGATTACTCTGCTTACTACCATATGATAACCGCCGATGGTGGCGAGTTGGACTATGATGTCACCACAGGTTATGGCCCCGAACACTGGACGCTGTCTTCCAGCGACACTATCAGGTGGGATCAAAACGCCTATATTGTCCGGGTTCATTATTACAGTGACCATGGCAATGGTGGAACAAATTATAGGTTAGCAGTAAAACTTTATGAAGGAACTTCAAGAGAAGTCGAGTATGTAAAAACAGGTTATCTTTCCGCTAACGATCCTTACAACGATGGGCCAACGGGTACTGGCCTTGACTGGGCGGAGTTTACTATGCCAATAATATTAACTTCACCAGACGGTGGTACAACTGCATCAACTTTAAGGACTTTGGAGGCAAATACGCAAATAATTCCATTGGATGTTAAAACACATGTCCCTTCGGAAGATATTAGAAGGTCTTTGAAAAACAAATGAGTTTTTTTGAAATTCGGCGCAGTCATTACGGGCTGCGCCGAAAATTAAGATTTTTGGCGGCAGTAATAGTTTTCTTGACCGTATTTTGCCCACAGAGTGGATTTTCTATGTCTAAAAAACTTCCCCGGAACCAATTTTTTATCGAAGGGGAAACTGTTTTCCTAGCGAAATACACGGCAATGCCTTCCGGCAGCGCCTTTCGAATTAGAAATACAGAGACGCCTCTAGATGGTGTAAATCTTTATGTTGAACCAGGCTCGGTGACCTCACCAGTAGAAATAGAGGTTTCCCTGAATACCGGGTATCTAAAGTTTGGGAACGGAAAAATTTGTAGAAGCCCTATAATTCAAATTTCAATAGAAAAAAATTATAAACTAATAAGACCTTTAGAAATTGCGGTTCCCTTAACCGCGGGGGAAAAAAAACATTCTATCTCATGTTTTTTTATTAAGGATGACGGCTCACTTTCTGCGACTGTTTCCACGCCTGCCACAATTTATGAGGATAAAATTTGGAGGTTCTCAACTTATACCTTCCATTCAGGCTTATTTACTTGGATGGTAGTAAAGCCGAGGTAAAAAAGTATTCCAATTTGCATAAAAATATTATGCAATTAGTCTCGGAAAAGGAGGGGATAAGCAACCCTTCCCCCACCCAACTCCTATAAAACACAAAAATGGCCTACTCAAAACTCTGGGTAGGCCATTTTTATTTTTTTAGGTTTTAGGGAGAACAAATTTAAAAAGTTTCTTTTACTTTTTTTAAAGAAAAAACATTTTAAAATAATTAACTATGAATTAAACAAATTCAGCTTTCGCCGTAGCTCCGGTAACAACAAAAATTCGAATATTATTGCTGTCTTTATCGCATGGCGACACAAAAAATCCTGGCCGGTTTGGCGCATAACCCTGGGTATAGCCGTATTGAATCTCTCCGTCTTTGAAATGAACCTTGATCTTTCTGCCAAAACCTGACCGCTCTTTATCTTTTTTCTCGCTGAGTTGGGAATTCCCTTCAAAACTTTCGACAAAATAAACGGCCTTCAGATCCCGGATGTTGATTTGTCTCATTTCACCAGAGGTTTTTTCCTGGAGATGAAAAATGCTTTTGTTGGGGAAAAAATCTTCAGTTTTTCCTTTGATGATTTCCCCGTTTGTATAATGGACCACTACCTGATTGCTCATTGGCATATCCTGTTTTTTGGTTAATTTTTGAAAAAAAGGATTTGCATAAATCTTTAGCTGTTTGCCGGGGCTGAAAAAGTCGCGTTTATTATTTAATAAATTTTAATTAGCAAGCCATGTGCCAAGATCAAGTATTTGGGTGGAAATGTGGCTGTTCATTCTAATTTTAACGAAAAAAAGAGCTCAAAAGGCCCGCTATGAGCATGGCGGGCCTTCCGTTTGCTCTGAACTTGCCGGTTGATAAATCAGCCTGCAGCAGAGAAGAACCCTTCATAATGGGTTCCTGCACTAACTTGGCATGGATCAGAAACGGTTGCCAAATTAAATCTGAACTTTAAATCACCGAGAGCCCAAGCTTCGTGCAAAGGCACTGTTGACAAGCCATCTTCCAGCCGCCAGAATAAACGCCTCAAGCCAACCTTTTTCTGAATCCGGCAAAAAATTTCTCCGGTTTGGGTTAAAATGGTTAACTGACCGGGTTAACCACCCACCTTGATCCCCAGGGGACAACATGACAGCGCTTCAAGTGACGGAATCCATCTCCATCGCTGGATTTCCAGTATATCCGCGCCAGCGGTCCGGGGGGCCGGAAGGTCAACAAGGTGGCGCCCGGCGTCCACCTCCGCTTCGATTTCCGTGGCTCGACCACTCTTTTTTCGAACTGAAACAGACCTGAAAAAACGACATTACGGGGAGAAGACAGCATGGAACAGGGAACCCAGCGCCTCGCGCAGCAGACGATGGCCTTCGTCCTTGCAGGGGGCCGCGGCAACCGTCTAAAGGAACTGACGGATCGGCGCGCGAAACCCGCCGTTTATTTCGGCGGCAAGAGCCGGATCATCGATTTCTCGCTTTCGAACGCGGTCAATTCCGGGATCCGGAAGATCTGCGTGGCAACGCAGTACAAGGCGCACAGCCTTATCCGCCACCTGCAGCGTGGCTGGTCGTTCTTCCGGGTCGAGCGGAACGAATTTCTCGACATCCTGCCCGCCTCACAGCAGGTGAACGAAGAGAACTGGTACAAAGGCACCGCCGACGCAGTCACCCAGAACATCGATATCATCCAGGGCTACGGGCCGAAATACATCGTTATCCTCGCAGGCGACCACGTCTACAAGCAGGACTATACGCTGATGGTCCACCACCACGTGGAATCCGGCGCAAAGGTCACCGTGGGCTGTATCGAGGTGTCCCGGATGGAGGCGACGGGGTTCGGCGTGATGAAGGTCGATGCCTCGAACAAGATCCTCGAATTTATCGAAAAGCCCGCCGATCCGCCCGCCATGCCCGGCAACCCGGACCTCGCCCTCGCCAGCATGGGCATCTACGTCTTCGAGGCCGAACTGCTCTACGAAGTCCTCCGCCAGGACGCGGAAGACCCCGACAGCAGCCACGACTTCGGCAAGGACATCATCCCCAAGATGGTTGCCTCCGGCGATGCGGTCGCGCATCCCTTCGGGCTGAGCTGCGTACGGAGCGCGTCGGAGAGGAAGCCCTACTGGCGGGATGTGGGATCGATCGACGCCTTCTGGCAGGCCAATATCGACCTGACGGATTTCGTGCCGGAGCTGGACCTCTACGACAGGAACTGGCCGATCTGGACCTATTCCGAGCTGGTGCCGCCCGCGAAGTTCATCCACGATGAAGAGGGTCGCCGCGGCCAGGCGATCTCGTCCATGGTCTCGGGCGGCTGCATCATCTCGGGCTCCTCGCTCTATCAATGCCTGCTCTTCACCGGCGTCCGGACGCATTCCTACTCGACGCTCCAGGGCGTGGTGGCCCTGCCCTATTGCGAGATCAACCGCAGAGCCGAGCTGAAGAACGTGGTGATCGACAGCGGCGTCAGCATCCCGGCGGGCCTGATTGTCGGCGAGGACCCCGAGCTTGACGCCCAGCGGTTCCGCCGGACGGAAAGCGGCATCTGCCTCATCACCCAGAAAATGATCGACGCCCTGGAGAGCTGGCACACATGAACATTCTCTTCGCAGCCTCCGAATGCGGGCCGTTCATCAAGACGGGCGGCCTCGCCGACGTGATCGGGGCGGTCCCCAAGACGCTGGCCGGCATGGGCACCAGCGTGCGCATCCTGTTGCCGGCCTACCCGGCGCTGGCGGGGGTCCTGGCCGCGGGAGAGCAGGTCTGGGCGACCGAGAGCCTGCTTGGCGGCGCTGCCCGGATCGTCGCGGCGAGCGCCGGGGGGCTGGAGCTGCTGCTCCTCGACGCGCCGCATCTCTACGACCGGCCGGGCAACATCTACCTCGATCCCAGGGGCAAGGACTGGCCCGACAACGCTTTTCGCTACGGCGCGCTCTGCAAGGTGGCGGCAGAGATCGCGGTGAGCGGTATCGGCGGCTGGAAGCCGGATGTCGTCCATGCCCATGACTGGCAGGCGGCTCTGATCCCGGCTTATCTGAAGGCCTTCCACGGCGCGCCGCCCACGATCCTGACAATTCATAACATCGCCTTCCAAGGGCTCTTCGCTCCATCGCTCATCGGCCCGCTCGGCCTGCAGCCCTGGCTTTATCACATGGATGGCATGGAATATTTCGGCCATCTCGGGTTTCTCAAGGCCGGGATCGCCTTCTCGCAGAAGGTCACGACGGTCAGCCCGACCTATGCGCGCGAGATTATGACGCCCGAATTCGGCATGGGGCTGCAGGGGATCCTTGCCGCCCGGCGCGCCGACGTGGTCGGCATCCTGAACGGAATCGACCTCGACATCTGGAACCCTGCCGAGGATCCGCACTTGCCCCAGACCTACACCGCGCGAACGCTTCAGAAGAAGTCAGCGAACCGGGCCGAGGTCGCCCGCCGCTTCGCACTGAATGTCAACGGGGACGCACCGCTGTTCTGCGTGATCAGTCGCCTGACGGCCCAGAAAGGGCTGGACGTGCTGCTGGACGTGCTTCCCGGAATCGTGTCGCGGGGCGCGCGGATCGCCGTGCTGGGGGCCGGCGACCAGGGGATGGAGTCGCGCTTTGCCAAGGCCGCCCGCACCTGGCCGGGGTCCGTGGGCTGCGTCATCGGTTATGACGAGCAGCTCTCGCACCTGATGGTGGGCGGCTGCGACGCGATCCTCGTGCCGTCGCGGTTCGAACCCTGCGGGCTGACCCAGCTTTACGGCCTCCGCTACGGCACGCTGCCGGTCGTCGCGCGGACAGGCGGGCTGGCCGATACCGTCATCGACGCAAACCCCGCCGCCATCGCCACAGGTGCAGCAACCGGTTTTCAATTCAGCCCTGTCACGGCATTTGCACTCGAAGATGCCATCGACCGGACATGCGCGGCTTTCCGCGACCCGAAACTCTGGACAGCCATGGTCAAACGCGCCATGGCTCATCCCGTTGGATGGGAACAGTCCGCGCATGCCTACAAATCGCTCTATGATGCCGTCACCGGAACAAGCTGACCGGCAGACACCCTTGACGAAGGGGTCAAATCTCCGTTTGACTTTTGGTGTTATTTTAAAAATGTGCCTCTTGAGTCACTCTATTTTAGAAATGAAATGGCCGGCCGAATTTAATCTGAAAATTTCAAAGGAGGTAAAAGATGAAAAGGAAACATTGTTTTCTAAGTTTTACTTACCTTGTTTTCTTTTTGTTGGGGTTACCAGGCGGCCTTTTAGCAGCCCAGGAAGAAGTGAAAACTAATGCCAAAGTCAGTGGTCCCGTTTCTTTGGAAGATATTCCGGACGGACCATTGACCCAAGAACAAATTCAAAAGCTTTTTGCAAATAGAACAGCAAAGGGGGCTGCATTCAACGTCACAAAGGGCCGCAAGGATTTTACCTTTACGAGATATTTTAGAGCGGATGGATTCCTGTTTGAGACCAGCACTAAGGATAAAAATCATCCTCAACGTCGCGGAAGTTGGACGGTTGTCGAAGAAGGATTATGTATTAATTGGCAAAATCAAAATAAATACTGCCACAGAATGGTAAAGGAAAAAAATTTTATCAACGAATACAAGGTTAAAAATTCCGGGGGAAGGATCCTGATTGCAACATATTCTCAATTTTGGGAAGGAGAGTTGGGATCCGTCAAATAAATGGCGAGATCACAAAATCAAATTCTGAAAGCATTTCAGAATTTGCGCGACTTTTAAAATCTTATTAATGACTCATTTTCAGACACACAAACGGCCAACCTCAAAATACGAGTTGGCCGTTCTTGTTGACCAAGGTTTGTAATAATCTGGAAACCTGCCTGATTTTGATCTGTCAAAAAAACCTGAAATGATTTACCCGACAAAATGAATTTTTACTGTCAATCCGACTCCTGACCAGCGGTCTTCGAAAAGTCACCTGCTTTCCTGGGAAATTCAGCCGGGCCCAATAATTCATAAGGAAGTTTTGCTCTTTACGGGTAAAAGATTGGGAATCAAGTTTCGGAAACTTGAGAGAAGGGAAAAGACAGATAGAATGAATGATGAATATCAGGTTAGCCTGGAAACAGATCATCACCATGGTCTGAAGGAAAGCCAGGTTCGCAGTTCAAGCCTCATGTCTTCAATTACCAGATACCTCTCACGCTGGAAAACTCAAAAAAAGTTACAAAAGGAGCAGAAAAATGAAAAAAATTTCGCTTATTTGGGCTGTTGTTTTGATATTAGGGACCCTGAATGCAGCCGACGCCGCTGAAAAGGACCGTTATTTGAGCACCATCGATACGTTCAAGAGTTTTCCGGCCCTGACAGAATTTTTCAAGGGTGCTTACGGCTACGCAGTTTTTCCGACGATCGGAAAGGCTGGGTTCGTGATTGGGGGCTCCTACGGAAAAGGCCAAGTTTATCGTGGCGGCATAGTCACCGGAAAAACCTCAATGTATGCGGGATCACTTGGGTTTCAGCTAGGAGGCAAAGCATTCAGAGAGATCGTCTTCTTCCAGGACAAGCGGGCCTATGACCATTTCACCAGTGGCAATTTCGAATTCGACGCTACGGCTCAAGCAATCATCCTTACGGCCGGGGCAGAGGTCAAGGCCAACTCAGCAGGCTCCAGTGCCGGTGCCAGTGCAGGCCCCAAAACCGGTGCCCAGGCAAAAGCCGACTATGTAAGAGGCATGGCCACCTTTGTCCATTCCCTGGGCGGCCTCATGTTCGAGATATCCATTGGTGGGCAGAAGTTCACTTTTGACCCTCTCTAAGCTTTTGGCGGCGACCGGATTTGGGGGAACCTAAGTCCAGCCAATTCCTTCAGCAGCGAGGCCGGAATCGAAACGGATGTGTCTATGCTTTGATTGGAAGGTTCTTCTCTGTTACATAGATTAAGCGCACAATATGAATATTCGCCATCAGCGCCGATTATCCTTTAGAGTGGTGCAAGGTCTCTCATAAGTCACAATAAATAGAACGTTGAAAAGGCCCACCATGAGACTGGTGGGCCTTTCGTTTTTTCGGGACTTGTCTGCATATAAATCAGCCTGCCAAGGAGCCAATACTAAATGTTATTTGCTGAGTGCCATGACATCGTGGACAGAAAAATATGCCACGACATCGTAGACAAAAAAGTTCTCTGACAATCGAATAGCCACCCAGTCATTCTTCTGGACACCAAAACCATTTCGG
>Ga0068712_1000691_pt1 | contig 59104 bp, 48 predicted proteins | sample MTBAKSrepl1MetaG_FD_62987 | JGI IMG/M metagenome (GOLD analysis project Ga0068712, IMG submission 62987) | Enrichment culture microbial communities from Arthur Kill intertidal strait, New Jersey, USA, that are MTBE-degrading - MTBE-AKS1... | ecosystem: Environmental > Aquatic > Marine >... | reverse complement strand
CTCGCCGTTCCGTCGACGGCTGTGACCCAGCGGGCGGCGGTCATCTCTCCCGATACGCTCCCCGAGGACATGCAGTCCCTCACGATTCAAGACCGATATGTCCCGGTCTCCTTTCCCGCGGTCGGGGTGATCCACTCCCTGGACGGAAACGTAGTGGTCGTCCACCGGGCCGACCGGTCCGCCTATCTCGGAAACGAAGGGGACACGGTCCACGAGAACGACGAATTCTACACCCTGCCCGATTCCCGGTGCCGCCTGCGCTTCACCAATGAAGATGTGGTGAGCCTGGCGCCCGAGACCCGGTTCAGCGTAGACGAGTACTCGACCCAGAAGGAGGCCGGGCAAAAGACCTCCGCCTTCGGTCTGGTGAAGGGGAAGGCCATGTTTTACGCCATGCGCCTCTTCCGGTTCAAGCAGGCCAAATTCCAGGTCAAGACGCCCACCGCGGTCATGGGCGTGCGAGGGACCAAGTTCGGGGCCCATGTCTACTGGCTGGACGACCAGAAGGCCGAGGCCCTTCCCATTCGTGTGGCGGACAGCGGCCGGGGCATGGGACACCTTCTGGCCCAGGCCGGAGGGGGAGGCGGCACGCCGGTCACCATTGCGGCCTGCGGTGACGGGACCGTGATCGTGAACGGGAATACCCTCGGCCCGGGACAGTTCTTCAACTCCTACACCGGCACGGTAGGGTATGACCCCGGTATCCTGGGCGGGATCGAGGGGTCTACCGGCGGGAGTGGAGGAGACGGAGGAGGAGGAGGAGGAGGAGGAGGAGGAGACGGCGACGGCGGGAACATGGGCGGTTTCATCTCCAACATCACCAGCACCCAGACCGGCGACGGGACGGCGGGATCATCGGGTGGCGAGGACGGCGCCACGGTCCAACTCATCCACTGCGGCTACTTCGCCTCCCTGCTCAGCTACGATATGGAAGGGGCCACTCTCGAAGACGTGTTTCTGTCGAAAACCCCCAACCTCTTTGGCACCGGCGCGGTCCACCGGGCCGACTCCCTGCTGGACACCGACTACCTGCTCTGGGACGGCCTCTACACCTATGTGACCACGGATGGCGGCACACCCAACACCATCGCTGTGACCACCACGGCCACCACCCTCAGCACGGGGTACGACTACCTCCAGTACGGATCGTGGTCCCACACCGGGACCTTCAACGGTTCGGGGATATTCGCCTTCGAAGACTACTCCTGGTGGCTGGAGGGCCTGGCCACGCCCGAGTCGGCCATCGCCACGCAAAAAGGGTCCGCGCCTTACAGCGGTGAGGCCTATGGGACCATGTTCTATAACGACTTCACGGTCCAGCTCAACGGGTCCTTCAGCACCACGGCCAACTTTGACACTGCAGCGATTCAAGACTTTACCGTGAACGTGTCGGACGGCGGGTTTCACACGGCGACCATCAACGGGGCCGGAGGCACCATCGGCGCGGACGGGACCTTTGACGTCACCGGCGGAGTCTGGGCCATGACGAACACGGACGGACCGGTCACCGTGAATCACCACGCAGCCTACGGCCGGTTCTTCGGCCCAAAGGCCGAGGAGATCGGCGGTGACTGGGCCATGAAAGGTTCGGATACTTACGGATACTCCGTAGGAGCCGCTGGGATCTTCGGCGGAAAGCGGAGCCACTGATCGACGGAGCCGGCGATTCCTGCCGTCATCCCCCGGCCCTGCCCCGCCGGGCGGCCCGAATCCCCGTGACCATGGCCGAGTCCTGGTTGTCGTATCGGTGAAGTCCGTTCCGTCCCATGGTCTGAAGATTCGGAATGCGGGAGAGAAACCCCCGCAGTGTTTCCACGTGGGCGGGCGTGTCCATGAGATAGACGGGATAGGCCTCGGTCTGGCGAAACACCGCGCTTCGGACCACCTCCGACCGCTCCGCCAGCCCCAGGCGTTCCAGATCCCGTGCGGCCAGATCCACCAGGGCCTCGTCCGTCCGTTCCCACAACCCGTCCCCGCGGCTGCAGAAAAACTCCATCCCCAGACTCGTCATGTCCGGGTCGGGGACCATGTCGCGACTCCAGTTCTTGAAATTCTGAATCCGGCCCACGGCGACCTCCGGGGAGTGGACGTAGATCCACTGGTCCGGAAACAGGTCTTTCCGATCCACCACAAGCCCCGCCAGAATGAAGTCGCGGTATACCAGGCGGGCCGCGGCCCGCATCACCTCCAGGGGCGGAGCCGGATCGATGCGGCGCACCAGGTCCCGAAGGGGCATGCCGGTGAGCACCCGGGAGACGGGAATCTCTTCCTCCCGGTCGCCACGCCGGACAATCACCGCACGGACCGCCTTTCCCTCCAGGCGCAGGCGGACCACGGGGGAGTTCAAACAGACCTCTCCGCCCAGGGCCTCCACCCTTCGGGAAAAGGCCTCCCACATCATACCGGGGCCGCGCCGGGGATAGTGAAATCGATCCGTCAGTGTTTTCAGCCGCCGTCGGCCCGTCATGGCGCTCCAAAGAGCGGAGGCCAGAGAAAGGCCCTGAATCCGCTCAGCGGCCAGATCGGCCCCCAGCCGATCGCAGGGCACACCCCAGACCTTTTCTGTGTATCCCTTGAAGAACCGCTCATAGAGACGGTCTCCGAAACGGGAAGAGACCCAGGTATCGAAGGTCTTCTCATCACCACGCGGCCGGAACCGGGCCCGCAGATAGCCGGCGATCATGCGTGCGCCCTCAGCAGGACCCACGGCCCGGAGCACATCGCCGATCTCGATGGGATACCGAATGAAGCGGCCTTCGAAGCAGATGCGCGAGAGTCGGGAGACCGATGGGAAGGCGCCGGGCAGGGCCTCCTCCCAGAGCCGCTGAATCTCCGGCATGCGGGTAAAGAATCGATGCCCCCCGATGTCGAACCGATAGCCCTCGTGGACTTCCGTGCGGGCCATGCCTCCCACGCATGAAGCGCGCTCCAGGACCAACGGCGGTTCTCCCCGCACGGCCAGTTCCAGGGCCGCGGTAAGGCCGGCCGGTCCCGCTCCGACAATGACAACGGGATCTGCTTCCATTCAAGACGCTTTCCGCTGCATCTGTGTGAAGACCCCCGTGATGGAACCCGATCGCTGCAACTCCGTGCGCCCAGGGCCTAGCTTTTTCTATCCGCAAGGTCCTTCATGCGGCGCTGAACCCGCTCCTCGATCCCCCGGTTGGTGGGCCGGTAATAGACCCGGCGTCCGACTCCGGCGGGGAGGTACTCCTGGTCCACCCAGGCGCCGGGGGCGTCGTGCGGATAGAGGTATCCCCGGCCATACCCCTCCTGTTTCATGAGGCGCGTGGGGGCGTTTCGAAGGTGCATGGGCACGGGCAGGGCTCCGGTCTCATGGATCTCGGACTTGACCGCCTTTTCCGCCAGGTAGAGGGCGTTGCTCTTGGGGGCCGATGCGAGATACACCGCGGCCTGGGCGAGGGCGAGTTCCGCCTCGGGAGGACCCACCTTTTCCCAGGCCTCAAAGGCCGAAAGGGCCGCCTTGAGGGCGTTGGGATCGGCCAGCCCCACATCTTCGCACGCACAGCGGATCATGCGGCGTGCAATGAACAAGGGGTCCTCTCCGGCTATGAGCATTCGGTACATCCAGTAGAGGGCGGCCTGCGCATCGCTTCCTCTAAGGCTCTTGTGAAACGCGGAAATCAGGTTGTAGTGCTCCTCGCCGTCCTTGTCGTAGGGAAGGGCCTTGCGGTCCAGGGCCCGTTCCACCTCGGCCAGGCCGATTACGGGCCTTGCCCCTTGCGCCTCCAGTGCGTCGAGGACCGCCAGTTCCAGGTTGTTCAGCGCCACCCGGGCGTCACCGCCCGAGAGGTGGATGATGTGGGCGACGGCCTCGGGCGTCACCTCGGCCTCGAGGTGTCCCAGACCGGCATCCGTGTCCTCGAGGGCCCGGTGAATGAGGACCTCCAGGTCCTCCCGCTCCAGCGTTTCCAGCCTCAGGACCCGGGCCCGGGACAGCAGAGGCGGGATCACCTCGAAGGACGGATTCTGTGTGGTTGCGCCGATGAGCACGATGCGACCGCTTTCCACGTGGGGCAGGAAACCGTCCTGCTGGGCCTTGTTGAATCGATGGATTTCGTCGACGAACAGGATCGTGGGCCCCCCGCCCTCCCGAAAGACCCCGTCTGCCTCCTCAACGATCCCGCGGAGGTCCTTGAGTCCGGCCGTGACTGCGGAGAGTGAGCGGAACGGCCCTCCGGACTCCCGGGCAATGAGACCGGCCAGCGTGGTCTTCCCGCTTCCCGGAGGCCCCCAGAGGATCATGGAAAAGGGACGGCCTCCCCTCAAGGCCCGCAGGAGCGGTGAACCGGGTCCGATCAGGTGCCGCTGGCCCACCATGTCCTCCACTCTGCGTGGGCGCATTCGATCGGCCAGGGGAATGCGGGATGTGTCCGGATGATCGTTCATGGTCTCCCTGTCCACCTCGACCGAGGCGGTGGCGCGAACCGGGTAGGGTTTGGAGCGATCATGCCCTCACGGCGCCGGCCTGGAAGAGCAACCGCTGCACCTGGTCCTGAAACCGGTCCATATTCAGGGGTTTGTGTACCAGTAGATCGAAGGCGTGAACGTCCTCGGTAGGGGCGGCGGGTTCGCCTTCTTTTCCGTCCGCCGCCATGAGGATCACAGGCAGGCTGGAGTCAAGCGCCTTGATTCTTCTGCAGACGGACACGCTCCAACCGAGGCCTGTTTCCACAGATTCCAGAAGCACCCCGGCCCAGGCCTCCTTTTTGAGGAGATCAAGTCCGTGGGCCGGGCTGACGGCCGGTATGACCTCCCATCCCCGAAAAGAAAACACGCGCACCAGGAGTTCCCGAAGGGAGGGCGTGTTCGCGATCACGAGGATGCGGGGAGGCCTCGGAGCGGTCCTGGTCGGCGGCGTCTCCTCGCTCCTCTCCTCGGACGCCACCGGAATCGAGACATGGATCTCCGTGCCCTGGCCTTTGCCGCTGGAGATCTCGATCTCCCCGCCGTGCCGTTGAATCACGGCATAGGCCATGCTCAGCCCCAGGCCTGCAGCCCCGTCCTCCCGGGTCGTGAAAAAGGGGTCGAAAATCCGGTCCCGAATCCTATCGGTGACACCGGCGCCGTTGTCCATGATGTAGAGGTGCGCCACCCCGTCGCTTTCCTCGGAGGTGACATAGAGGTCGCCGCCCCGGGGCATGGACTCCAGGGCGTTCCGGATCAGATGAACGATCACGTCCCGGAACTCATCGGCGCTTCCCCGAATGCAAGGACCGGAGCGGAGGTAGGTCTTCACTTGAAGGCAGCCGGGATCGGAACCAATGCGGCTCTCCCATTCGGCCCGCCCCAGGGCGATGGCCTCCTTGACCACCGACCGGAAGTCGAACGGCGTCCCCTCCGGGGGGGCATCTTCCTTCCGGGCGATCATCCTCAGGGATCCCGTAGTCTGAAGTGCGTCTGAGGAGATGGCGTCGAGGGCCCGAATCACCCCGGAGGTCACGTCCGGGTCCATCGGCGCCTCTCCCCGAAGGCGCTGCACCTGTTCGCGAACTGCAAAGCCGCACTCCTCGAACCGGGCCGCCAGGGCCGAGGCCATGGTCTGAACCGCCTCCAGCTTCTTGGCCTGAACGCGGTTTTCCTCCCGCTCCTTCCGACGATCCATGGGGGTGACACTGACCACAAACGCCCGCTTCCCGCCCAGAAGGATCTTGCGTACCCGGACCTCGCAGGGAAAGGCCACCCCGCTTTTCGTCACCAGATCGGCCTCATACTCCTCGGGAACGCTCTTTCGGGCCAAGCGCCTGGCATGAATCTGCCGGACCATGGCCCGCGACTCCGGATCCACGATGTCCAGGAAGGAGCGGCCCAAGAGGTCTTCCAGGACCCAGCCCAACTGCTCGACGGCGTTCCGGTTCACCTCCATGATCCGGCCGTTCTGAATCACCACGATGATCGAAGGGATCGCCTGGTAGATCTCTTCCCGCCGCTGAAGGCGTGCGCCCAGGTCCTTCAGGCCGGTCTTCATGGCTCGAACCTCACCCCGGAGCTCCAGGTTCTCCGCCTTGAGATCCTCGATACGCTTTTCAGGGGTCCCGGCCTGGGGTCGTTTCATGGGGAATCCGTTCGGTCCGGCTCGGTTACTCATTGATGAAATGGGTTTTTTGTCTTTTTGAAACGAAAACCGGCTTTCTTCGTAAGGCTACCCGTGTATTGCCGGGCTCATCCAAATCGAAATCGGGATCGCTATCGAAATCGAAACGGCCTGGTATCTGAAAACGAAGAATACGACGTTTGCGCCCTCTCCATAGCCGGCAACTCACATGAAACGGCTTGAGGTTGCTCATCTGTCGATTTCGATCCCGATATCGATAGCGATCCCGATTTCAATCCGATACGTACAAACCCACAGCGGACACACGGGAAACGTATTCCGTTCGCCGGTGGTCCTTGTCGTTGAGAACGTTTCGCGCCGAAGGGAACCTCTCATCCCACCACCCGAAAGGGCTTGATGCCAAACGGGAGATACCGTAACATAACCCTTCTCATAGAGACAACCTGGAAACCCTTTCCACCACCGCGGATTCGTTTTCCGAGACGTAGAAAGGAAGCCCGTGCCAGACCCCGCCCCGTTCATCCATCTCCATGTCCACACGGAATTCAGCCTCCTGGACGGCGCCATCACCATTCCGAGGCTTCACGAGCGGGCCATCCAGTTGGGTATGGAGGCCGTAGCCGTCACGGATCACGGCAACATGTTCGGCGCGGTTCAACACTTTCAGACCGCCCGAAAAACCGGGATTCACCCGATTCTCGGGTGCGAGGTGTATGTGGCCCCGGGAAGCCGAAAGGATCGGACACCACCGTCCGACCGACACCCCACCGCCCATCACCTGGTCCTGCTCGTCATGGACGAAGAGGGGTATTGCAACCTGAACCGCCTGGTGACCCTGGGCCACCTGGAGGGCTTCTACTATCACCCCCGCGTCGACCTGGACCTCCTTCGGGAATACAACGGGGGTCTCATCGCCCTTTCCGCCTGTCTCAAGGGCATCGTCCCGTGGCTCCTTCGAAAGGGCCAGGCTCAGGAGGCCCGCCGGCAGGCCGTTGAACTGGCTTCTATTTTTGACAACGAACGGTTTTTCCTGGAAATTCAGGCAAACGAGATGCCCGAGCAGGTCCTTTTGAACCAGGATCTGGAGGCACTGGCCCGGGAGCTTTCGTTGCCCCTTGTGGCCACCAATGACTGCCACTACCTTCACAGGGCAGACGCCGAGGCCCATGACGCGCTCCTCTGCATTCAGACGGGAAAGACCGTCGACGACACCCAGCGCATGCGGTTTTCCAACAACGAATTCTTCTTCAAGTCCCGGGACGAGATGGTGAAAAGCCTGGGCGGGATATACGAAGAGGCCCTGGCAAACACCGCGGACATCGCCCGGCGGTGCCGCTTCGAGATGACCTTCGGGGAATACAAGTACCCGGTCTACCAGACCGACGGCACGCGACCCCTTGACGACATCCTGTCTGAAGAGGCCCGCGCCGGCCTGAAGAAACGCTTGAAACAGAAGGAGGAAAAGGAAGGAGCCCTTCTCCCCGAACTCGTAAAAGAATACGAAGACCGGCTGAAATTCGAGCTGGATATCATCACGAAGATGGGGTTTTCAGGCTATTTTCTGATTGTGGCCGACTTCATCTCCTACGCCCGCGAACACGACATCCCCGTGGGCCCCGGCCGCGGCTCCGCAGCCGGTTCCCTCGCGGCCTACAGCCTGACCATCACGAACATCGATCCCATCCAATACGGCCTGATCTTCGAGCGCTTCCTGAATCCCGAGCGGATCAGCATGCCGGATATCGACATCGACTTCTGCATTCACGGCCGTGAAGAGGTCATTCGCTACGTGGCGGACAAGTACGGTCATGACCATGTGGGGCAGATCATCACATTCGGGACCATGAAGGCCCGGGCCGCCATACGGGACGTGGGACGGGCCCTCAACATCCCGTACGGGGAGGTGGACCGGATCGCCAAACTGGTCCCCGAGGGTCCCAAGGTCTATCTGGAGGACGCCATTCAGGAGGAGCCGGAGCTGAAACGGCTGGAACAGGGGGATGAAAAAGACCGCAAGCTCCTGCGGATCTCCCGGTCCCTGGAAGGCCTGAGCCGCCATGCCTCCACCCATGCATCCGGGGTGGTCATCTCCGACCGGCCTCTCGTGGAGTACCTGCCCCTCTACAAAGGGGCCCACGACGAAATCATGACCCAGTTTCCCATGGACCAGATCGAGAAACTGGGGCTGATCAAGTTCGACTTCCTGGGTCTCAAGACCCTCACCGTGATCAAGCATGCCCTTCGCCTCATTCGAGAGACCACGGGGGACGTCATCGACATCGAGGCCATTCCCCTCGATGACGAGGCCACCTACAGGCTCTGCAGCGAGGGTCGAACCACCGGCGTGTTCCAACTCGAAAGCTCGGGCATGAAGGAGATGCTTCGCAGCCTGCGGCCGGAGACCTTCGAGGACATGATCGCCCTGGTGGCCCTGTACCGGCCGGGCCCCCTGGGTAGCAACATGGTGGACGACTTCATCAACGGCAAGCACGGAAACAAGAAAATACGCTACCTGGTTCCGGAACTCGAACCCGTTTTAAAGGAGACCTACGGCGTCATTCTATACCAGGAACAGGTGATGAAGATCGCCCAAATCCTGGCCAGTTACACTCTCGGAGAGGCCGACATCCTGAGAAAGGCCATCGGCAAGAAAAAGGCCGATGTCATGGCCCAGCAGCAGAAGCGGTTCCTGGACGGGGCCGAGAAAAACGGCACCCCCCGGAAGACGGCCGAGACCATCTTCGGGCTGATCGACAAATTCGGGGGATACGGGTTCAACAAGTCCCACTCCGCCGCCTATGCCCTGATCGCCTACCAGACCGCCTATCTCAAGGCCCACTACCCCGTGCAGTTCATGGCGGCGCTTCTGACCCAGGATATGGGCAACCAGGACAAGACCATCAAAAACATCGCCGAGTGCCGGGATATGGGGATCTCCATCCTTCCGCCCGACCTCAACGAGAGTTACGCGGACTTTACGGTGGTGGAGCAGAGCATCCGGTTCGGCCTGGCCGCGGTCAAGAACGTGGGACTCAAGGCCGTGGAGTCCCTCATCGAGGAGAGGGAGCAGGGCGGTCCCTTTGGCTCCCTCCTGGACTTCTGCCGGCGTGTGGACGGGGGCAAGGTCAACCGGCGTGTGCTGGAGAGCCTCATCCAATGCGGGGCCCTGGATTTCACCGGCGTCAATCGTGCCACCCTCTTTGCATCCCTCGACGAGGTGGTTCGAATCTGCGGATCCCAGCAGGATCCGAACCAGCTCAACATGTTCGCCGCGGCGGGACAGGACGGCGGACCCGGCTTCGGGCACATGGACCTGCCGGAGTGTCCCGAGTGGGACGAGCGGGAGCGGCTGCGCAGGGAAAAGGAATCCCTTGGATTCTATATCACGGGGCACCCCCTGGATCGGTTCAAGCACGAGGTCTCCCGCCACACCACCTGCGCCATTCAAGATCTGTCCGGCCTCGAAGACCGGTCCCCCGTCAAGGTGGCCGGGGTGGTGGAGAACCTCAAGATCAAGCGGACCAAACGCGGGGACAAGATGGCCACCCTGACCCTGGAGGACCAATCCGGATCCACCTCGGTGGTCGTGTTTCCCGATGTCTTCACCACCCACGCGGCCCTCATCGCCGGCGAGGCCCCCGTGCTGGTCACCGGGACGGCCGAGGTGAACGAGAATGCGGTCAAGGTCCTGGCCCAGGAAATCCTTTCCCTGGAGACGGTCCGGCAGAAGTCCATTCGGGCCATCGAGATCGATCTTCCAGGGGACGTGGTGTCCCGCGACACCCTGGAGACCCTTCGCGACATCTTTTACCGATACCCCGGCGAGTGCTCCGTGTTCTTCCGCGTCTCCTCGGGCAACGGCAAGGTCTTTCTCGTCTCCGCAAGCGATCATTACCGGGTGTTCCCTTGCGACGAGATGATCGAAGAAATCGAATCTCTCACCGGTCGGAAGGTAGCCTGGAGCCATGGAAACCAAAGTTCGAACACTGGGAAGTCTTGAGACCGGCGCCTTTTCCGTCCACCTGGACGACGTCATCCTGAAAACCGGAGAACCCGGCCGGCGGATCCGCGTGGATCACCCCGAGGCATCGGCCGTCATCCCGCTCCTGCCGGACGGCCGGGTCGTCATGGTCCGCCAATACCGGTACGCCCTGGGCATGGAGACCCTGGAGATCCCGGCCGGCAAGGTGGATCCGGGAGAAGACCCCGAGACCTGCGCGCGAAGGGAACTCATGGAAGAGACGGGGTTTCATGCCGCCACGCTCCGGCACCTCACCACCTACGCCCCGGCCATCGGATACTCCAACGAACGGATTCACATTTTTTCCGCGCCGGACGTGGAGCACCGCACCGACCGGACGGACGAGCGGGAAATCGCGGCGGTGGAGATCCTGACGCTGGCACAGCTTCAAGACATGATCCGGCAGGGCCTCATCCTGGACGGCAAGACCCTCATCGGGCTCCTGATGGTAGAGGCCTGGCGTGGACACGGTTCCTGATGGAGGGAACGGAACGCTCCACTGCGAAGACTCCGGTGTGAAAGCGCTCGCATAACTGAAGGAAAAGGCCTCGAGGGGATAAGAGGAAGGAATCGGACCACGGACACGGGAAACCGTCACGAATCACACTTCACGACGTCACTTCGAGTCCACGGGCATGCGGTCAGGCGGGTAGATATACTTGGGATCGATCTCGTAGGTCCACGGAAGCCCCCACCACTGCCATCCGTAATGGCGCCGAAGCCCATAGCCGGCGATCTTGTTCCGCTTGGCCAACTGGCGGTAGAATTTATGGCGGTTGCTGTCCTTGAAATCGGGGAACTCGGGGCCCTCAAAGCCGTCCTCCACGTCGAAGACCTTCTGAAAACCGGCTGAGATCAAATCCTTGGCCGCCTGTGCGCTCCGCACTCCGTCGCGGCAGAGGATCAGCAGGTTGTCATCCTTCTTGAAGACCTTGGAGATCTCCGCCACAAAGTCCGGATTCTTGGCGGAGAGGCGGTATCCGTGCTCCTCGCTCTCCTTTTCCTTGGTGAACTCCGTGGTGAAAAACTGGTACGGGAAGAGAAAGGCCTTAAAGGGGTGGCCTACGAACTGGTATTCGGCACGGGTCCGCACATCGATCAGGTAGGTGTCAGGTACGGTATTGAGCATGTCATAGGCTTCAATGCTCAGAATTTTTTTCGGTTCCTGGGCCCACACGTCCCCTTGGAATCCGAGGAGAACGCTCCCCAGGGTCAGGCCCACGAACACGATCAGGGCGATTGGTTTTGCCGAGGTCTTCATAGGAGGTCTTCCGTCAACCGAAAGAAAAGGCGGCCGTTTTCCGCTCTTTCCCCACTCGTGAGCATCCATGAGAACTGTATGATGGTAATAATGAAACCCCCCGGTTTTGTCAATGGGAAAACCGGAGACGAACCGTCTGAAGGCCTTCTACCACGGCCCTGCTCCCTTCTGAACCGGAAACCCGCTCGTGCCTAAAAGGCGTTTCTGGATGGGCACGAGCTGTCCACATCCTTCGGATGCCGTGTTGACATGCCTCACGGGAATGATTACACTCGTTTTCGGAATACGGTCACAATGGCCCTCCCGACACCGGGAGGTCCGGTCTCAGCCAACCGACGGAAACCTCCCCGCGGACTCATTGGGGCGGGTGAGGAAACCCGGAATGACATAGCCAACGTATCCCGTTGCATCGCGCTCCACCCCTTCCTCCTCCCCTACCGGTGAGCGAGGAGCGGCGGCGCGACGTATCCGGAGATGGAGCGAACCATGGGCCCGAGCCGGGTGTATTTTGCCGATATGCGAACCACCTTTAAGGAAAGCCTCCCAGACAAACTCCAGCGCCTCCTCGGACACCTGGACCTCGCCAAGGCGGTGTCTCCACGAAACCTCGTGGCCATCAAGCTCCATTTCGGGGAAAAGGGAAACACCGGATTCATCCGCCCCGTTCTCATTCGCAGAATCGTGGATGTCATCAAGGCGATGGGGGCGCGCCCTTTCCTCACCGACGCCAACACGCTCTACTCGGGCACCCGAGGGGACAGCGTCTCTCACCTGATCACGGCCATAGAGAACGGGTTCGCCTACTCGGTGGTGGGAGCCCCGATCATCATTGCGGACGGCATGCGGGGGGCCACGTACAGCGAGGTGGAGATCCACCAGGAGACCATTCGGACCGCCTATATCGCACGGGAGATCGTGGAATCCGACGTCCTGGTGAGCGTCGCCCACTTCAAGGGTCACGAACTCGCCGGGTTCGGCGGCACCATCAAGAACCTGGGCATGGGGTGCGCGGCCAGGAAAGGAAAGATGGCGCAACACGCGGACCTGGCGCCCAAGATCAAGAAAAAGAAGTGCATCGGCTGCGGCGAGTGCGCGGGCCACTGCGCCCAGTCGGCCATCACCATGGACGACGGCAAGGCCCGCATCGACCCCGAACGGTGCGTGGGATGCGGCGAGTGCATCCTGATCTGCCCGAACGGAGCCATCTCGGTCAACTGGAACGCGGACACCCTCCGGTTCCAGAAGAGAATCGTCGAATACACCCTGGCCGTCCTGAAGGGGAAACAGGATCGCGCCTTTTTCGTGAACGCCCTTACTCAGATCTCCCCCGCCTGCGACTGCGCTCCGAACACCGACGCCCCCATCATTCAGGACCTGGGCTTTCTGGCGTCCAGAGACCCGGTGGCCATCGATCAGGCCTCCGTGGACCTGGTCAATCGGCAGGCGGGGCTCGAACACTCCTGCCTCACCGGCGGGAAGGCCCCTGGAGAGGACAAGTTCCGGGCCGTCTATCCTCAGGTCGACTGGTCCATCCAACTGGCCCATGCAGAGGCCGTGGGCCTCGGCAGCCGTGAATACGACCTCATCACCATCTGAAAGAGCCATGCCATGATCCACATTCAAGAACTGACCAAGTACTATGGACTGAAAGCGGCCATCCGGGACATCTCCCTGGACATCGAGAGGGGAAAGATCGTCGGCCTGCTGGGCCCGAACGGGGCGGGAAAGACGACGATTCTCCGCATCCTCACCTGCTACATGCAGCCCACAGCAGGGCGGGTGACCGTGGACGGTCTCGACTGCCGGACTCAGTCCCTGGAGGTGCGAAAGCGGATCGGATTTCTGCCGGAGAGCGTGCCACTATACACGGACCTCTCCGTCCAGGCCTTCCTGGGTTTCGCCGGCACCATCAAGGGAGTGGGCGGCGGCGTGCTGCGACGGGAGACCGACCGGGTCATCGAGGCCTGCGGGCTTCGGGACCACAGGAAGCGCCTGATCAAGCACCTGTCCAAGGGTCTCAAGCAGCGGGTGGGACTGGCCCAGGCCCTGATCCATGATCCTCCGCTCCTCATCCTGGACGAGCCGACCACCGGGCTGGACCCGGCACAGATCATCGAGGTCCGGAACCTGATCCGCGAACTCGGCGGAGAGCGCACCGTCCTGCTCAGCACCCATATCCTCCCCGAAGTGAGCCAGCTCTGCGAACGCGTGATCATCCTTCACAACGGCCGCGTGCGTAAGGAGGACACCCCGGCCAATCTGGCCCGGGACATTCAGCACGGGCTTCGGACCATCCTTTCCGTGGACGGCCCCGAGGACCAGGTCCGCCGTGCTCTCGCCGGTCTGGAAGGAGTGACCGAGGTCCAGCCCGTGGAAGAAACCCCCGGGGAATGGGTGGTTCAGAGCGGCGGGGATGCGGCACTGAGAACCCGCATGGCCCGGTTGATCGTGGAATCCGGATGGGGACTTCGGGAGATGCGATCGAGCGAACTCAGCCTGGAGGAGGTCTTCCTGCACCTGGTGACCGAGGAGTCCGCAGGGGAAGGAGGGGATGCGTCGTGAACGGAATCGCCGGAGTATTTCGAAAGGAAATGATCATCACCTTTACATCGCCCATCTTCTATGCGGCGTGCTTTATCTTCCTGCTCGTGTCGGGGTACTTTTTTTACAGCAACACGGCCTACTTCAGCCTTCTCAGCTTTCAGGCCGCACAAAACCCGTTCCTCGCCCAGAGCCTGAACCTGGCGGACATGGTGATCAAGCCCTTCTTCGGGGACCTGGCCGTTATCCTTCTCCTCATGCTTCCTCTTCTGACCATGCGCCTCTATGCCGAGGAAAAAAAGGCGGGCACCATCGAACTCCTGTTCACCTATCCCGTATCGGACGCCTCGGTGCTGGCGGGCAAGTTCTTCGCCACCGTGGTGGTGCTCCTTCTCATGCTGGCCGGCACCCTGCCCTTCATGATCATCCTGGAGTCCATGGCGGACCTTCCCTGGGGGATCGTGGCCTCGGGATACCTGGGCGTCACGCTCATGGGGTCCGGATTCATCGCGCTGGGGGTCTTCACCTCGTCCCTCACGGAAAACCAGATCGTGGCCGCGGTGATCAGCTTCGGCGCTATTCTGCTCTTCTGGGCCCTGGGATGGGCCAAGGCGCTGGCGGGACCGGGCCTGGGCGCCGTCCTGGAACACCTGTCCATCATCGGGCACCTGGACACATTCACCCAGGGCCTGATCGATACCCGGGACGTGGTCTTTTACGGGCTCTTCATCCTGTTCTGGCTCTTCCTTACCCTGAGGTTCCTGAACTCCAGGTTCTGGCGGGGGTAAGTCCACGGACATCACCCATGGGGACATCATGCGAGGCAACGTTTTTCGCGGTACATTTCTGAAAAGCTCTTCCAACATGTCGGCCGCCATCCTGCTGGTTCTGGCCCTGGCCGTGGTGGTCACGCTGCTCTCGGAGCGCCACTACCTTCGATGGGACGTGACGGCCTCCGGTGAACACACCCTGTCGGAAAAGACCCTGCAGGTCCTTACGACCATCACCGAACCCGTTCACATCAGAGCCTTTTCACGGGAAGGACACGCGGACGGGGACGAACTGAAAGGGCTTCTGAGTTCCTACCACTACAAGAGCCCCGGCATCACCTTCGAGATGATCGATCCGGACCGCAACCCGGCCCTCACCCGGCAATACAATATCCGCAACCTGAACACCTCGGTCCTGGAGGGGTACGGCCGGACCCAGACCGTCAAGATCGCGGACGAGGAGAGCATCACCAACGGCCTCATCCGGCTCTCCAAGAGCGAAGAACGAATCTGTTACTGGATCACGGGACATGGGGAACGACCCTTTCAGGGATCCGAGGCCGGCGCCCTCACCTCGCTTCAAGAGGCCTTGAGCGACGAGAACTTCCGGTTCGAAGAGCTTCTTCTCATGCAGAAGGACATCCCGGAGGACGCCACCGTGGTGGTTGTGGCGGCCCCGGAAAAACCGCTCTTTCCCGAAGAGGTGGAGAGCCTCCGCCGGTATCTGAACCGCGGGGGCAGCCTGATCGTCTTTCTGGAACCCTTTCAGGAGGCCGGCCTGACCGCCTTTCTGAAGGACTACGGCATTCGTGTGGGAGAGGACGTGGTGGTGGACAAGATGAGCCGGGTCATGGGAGGGGACTTTCTCCTTCCCATGGTGGCCCAGTACGGATCCCACGAGATCACCAAGGACTTCCGCCTCACCTCCTTTTTCGAACTGGCCAGGACCGTCGAGGCCTCGGAGGATCCCATACCCCATGTCTCTCCCACGGCCCTGGCCATGACCTCGCCGGATTCATGGGCCGAGACGGACCGCAGCGCCCTGGACCAGGGGCGGGTGGGCTATGAAGAAGGGCAAGACCGCAAGGGTCCCCTCTCCCTGGCCGTCATCTCGGAGCTCAAGCCGCCCCTGCCGAAACCGGAGGGAGACGGGGAGAACGCCTCTGACGGGAAGGACGATGCGTCACCCGGGATCACCGGAGAAGGAAAGCTCGTGGTCTTCGGGGATGCGGATTTCGCCAGCAACAAGTACTTTCACACATCCGGAAACGCCGATTTCATCACGAACACCATGAATTACCTGGCCGGCCGCAAGGACCTGATCACCATTCAGAAAAAACACCGCCCCGTGGAGGCCCTCATGTTGAACCGGGAGCAGGGGCTGGTGCTCTTCTGGATCCCGGTGGTGGCGCTGCCCCTCTGCGTGTTGATCCTCGGGGTCGTGGTATTCGTTCGACGGAGGTCCCGTTGAGGTACCGGTCCACCATCGTCTACCTGATCGCAGCCCTCGTTCTGGGGGGCGTCCTCTTTCTGGATCTTCGAAGCGAGAAAAAGGAGGAGGCCCGGGAAGAGGAGGCCAAGACCCTGTTCCACGAGGTCCCGAAGGACCTGACCCGCCTGATCCTGAAGCGTGAGGACCGGACCATCGTCGTGGAAAAGACCCGGGAGGAGAAGGACGGGAAGGGGTGGGTCATCACGTCGCCGGTACAGGCGGATGCGGACGTCTATCTCGTGAACCGCATCACGAACCTCTTGCCCCACCTGAAGCACACCCGCATCATTCAGGAATCCGGTGAGGACCTGGCATCCTTTGGTCTCAAGCCCCCTCGGCTGACCCTCACCTGGGCCTCCTCCGGCGCCGAAGGGACCCTGTCGGTCGGGGAAAAGAGCCCCATCGACAAGGACTTCTACGCCATGACGGGAGATCGGCCGCGCATCTTTCTCCTGGCGGCCCACGACGAGGAGGTCTTGAACAAGGACCTGTACGACCTCCGGGACAAGGGGCTCTTCACCCTCACCTCGGACCGGGTGACCCGGTTTTCCGTGGAGCGGCCTTCGGAATCGTGGTCGTTCGTGAAGTCCGGGGAGACCACCTGGTCCTTGGAAGGAGACCCGGCCTTCCCGGTGGACTCGGAACGGATCGGCGCGGCCGTTCGTCGCCTCTCCTGGGAAGAGGCCGCGTCCTTCGAGGCGGAGACGGCGGAAGACCTATCCGCCTACCGACTGGACACACCCGATCTCCGCATCGGCCTTCAGGCCGGAGACACCATCGAGGAACTTCTGGTGGGAAAGGCCGTGGACCAAGGAGCGCAGGATAGGGAAGAGCGACGCTATGTGCGCATGGCCCACAGACCGCAGATCATGACCATTCAGACCGGTGTTCTGGAAGACCTGCCCGAATCCCTGGAAGATCTTCGCATGGCGGTACCGGAAGAAGGGCCGAAGGCCGGTGAACCGGCCGCCGAATCCGGCCAATAGCAGACTCTAAAAACAGACCACATCAGTATTCAGAAAGACTCCGGCATCCCGGAGGGAAAAAGGAACTCATGGACATCAAGCTCCTGGCCACGGTCTTTGCCACGGTCTTTGCCGCGGAAATCGCCGACAAGACCCAGATCGCCACACTCCTGTATGCCACGAACGCGCCCCAGAGCCGCCTGACCGTGTTCCTGGGTTCATCCCTCGCCCTGATCCTCGCCTCGGGCATCGCGGTCCTGGCCGGGTCCGCCTTTTCCCAGTGGATTCACCCCAAGGCCATCTCCTGGGTCGCGGGATCGGCCTTCATCGCCATCGGCGTGTGGACCATTGTACGAGGCGCCTAAGCCCTATCCCATCCGTGGGGCCCATCATCAGCGAAAGGCCCCCAACTGGCAGTTGGATATCTTGATCCCCAGGGCCTCGCAGGCCGAGGACACGGCGAGTTTTCTCAGACCCTGCTCCTTGGCGATCCGCCAAGCCTCCTTACAGGGGAGTCTCCCGTTTACCGCCCGCTCCCGGATCACGGCCTCCACTTCCGGGGCCACGTCCTTTGCCGGCTCGACGATCTTCCGGTTCGGACGATACCCGTGCAGTCCGAGCTGGCAACGGGTGAGGGGAATCTCCAGCCGGTCCGCGGTAAACCCCACCTCCTCCGGGGGAACACCCAGTTGCTCCGCCACGTCAAAGGCCACGGCGCAGGGCAACCCCTCTTCTCCGGCCCGCTCCCGGACCACGCGGGCCACGTCCGGATTCAACGGGCGCTCCGCTGAATGCTTTTTCGAAAAGTGTCCCTTGTCTTCGTGGGTCATATCGTCTGCCTCCTGGTTTGAGTCGACTCACCCTGCCGAATGGCCTTCGCCGTCTATTCCCGAAAGATCTCCCGGGCCGTCACCATACGCATGATCTGGTTCGTTCCGGTGTAGATCTGAATGAGCTTGGCATCCCGCATCATCCGCTCCACCGGAAAATCCTTCATGTACCCGTATCCCCCCAGCACCTGGACCGCATCGGTGGTCACCTTCATGGCCGTATCCGAGGCCGTGAATTTGGCCATGGCGCAGAACTTGCGGGCCTGGGGCCCCTTGCCCCGGTCCAGGTAACGCGCGGCCTGGTAGGTCAGAAGCCGGGCCGCCTCGGTGGCCGCCACCATGTCGGCGAGCATGAACTGGATCGCCTGGGTCCGGGCGATGGGCTTTCCGAACTGGACCCGTGCTCCTGCATAGGTGACGGCCTCGTCAATGGCCCCCTGGGCCAGGCCCACGGCCTGGGCCGCGGCAAAGAGGCGGCTCGTGTCCAGGGCCGCCATCATGTTGGCCACACCCTCCCCCTCCTCACCGATCCGGTTCTCCACGGGCACCGAAAGATCCTCGAAGATCAACTCGGAATTGACCGATCCCCGCATGCCCATCTTGTTCTCGTTCTTGCCGTAACTCAGTCCCGGGGACCCTTTCGTCACCACAAAGGCGGAGATCCCCCGGGGTCCCTTGTCGGGATCCGTATAGGCGTATACGGTGAGGACATCCGCCACCGACCCGTTGGTGATAAAGCACTTCCGGCCGTTGATCAGGTATCGGCCCCCGTCCCGAACCGCACGCGTCTTCATGGAGAGGACATCCGAGCCCGCATCCGGTTCCGTGGCGGCGAACGCGGCCAGGTTTCCTTTGGCCAGTCCGGGGAGATGGGCCTCTTTGAGGGCCTCGGACCCTCCACAGAGGATGGGAAGCATGCCGTCGGCCTGGGCGATGAGCAGGAGGGCCGACGAGGCGCATGCCTTGGCGATCTCCTCCAGGATCATGCAGAAGAGAAGATAGTTCACCCCCACCCCCCCGTACTGCTGGGGAAGCAGGGGAGTGAGTATGCCGTTGTCGGCGAACACGCGGACCGTCTCCCACGGAAACCGCTGCTCTTCATCGATCTGTGCAGCCTGCGGTCGGACCTCCCGGTCGACGATCTCCCTCACGGCGGCCAGCATCATCTCCTGTTCCCGGTCGAGTTCGATCATGTATTCCCCCTGAGAATGGGTCAACCCTTCGCCTTGGGGCAAAAACGCGCGACACGCCTACAGAAATAGCAAATATGGCCCATCATGTTCAAGAGGATTCTCCGGAGAGGCCGTGGCGCGTGTTCGTGGTTCGTGTTCGACAGGGCCGCGGCTCGTGCTCGTGAATAGTGACCGGATGCCTCTGTGAACGACCATGGTCTCATAAAAACCGGCATTGATTTCGATCCCGATACCCGCACGCCTCGCACACCCCGGTTGAACCGGCGGGTGATCCGTGGTACACCTACCCAGGCTAGGGACACCGGAAACCAAGACCATGATGATGAAGACATTTTGCGTGAAGGCCGTTCTCTTCGACTTCGACGGCACCCTCAGTCGGCCCGGGGCCCTGGATTTCCACCGGATCAAGAAGGAACTGGGTTGCCCGGTTCACATGCCGGTCCTGGAGTTCATTCACGGGCTGCTGGATGGTGAGGAGCGGGCGCGGGCCATGGATATCCTGGACGCATTCGAGCACGCAGGCGCCGAGCGGTCCGAGCCGAACCTCGACGCCGAGGAGACCGTGAGACTCCTCCGATCCCGGGGTATGGGCCTGGGCCTCATCACCCGGAATTGCCGCGCGTCCATCGAGCGGGCCCTGGACAATTTCCCTATCCTGGCCCTTCCGGATTTCGACATCCTCATCACCAGAGAGGATCCGCTGAAACCCAAGCCGAGTCCCGAGGGGATTCGGCACGCAGCGGACCGCCTCGGCGTCAAGGTCTCCGATCTGGCGGTGGTGGGGGATTTCATCTTCGACATGCAGGCGGGGAGGCGCGCCGGCGCCGTGACCGTGTTTCTCACCAACCACCACGAAGGCGAACCCGTGGAGGCCGACGTCACCATTCACCGGCTGTCCGAACTTCCGGGCCTCCTCCGGTAACAAGAGGGCCGAGGCGGTATTCGTGAGGTGGGGGTCGACCGATCCGGCAGGCGGCGGACATGAGCGGGAGGCCTCCTCTCAGGACTTGTAGACCTTGGCCAGCCCCCCCTCGGATGTCTCCTTGTACAGGGACGGCAGGGCGAAACCCGTGTCCCTCATCACTTCCACCACATCGTCGAACCCCACCTTGTGCGCCCCATCCGAGAGCAGGGCGAAGTGACTGCAACTGACGGCCCGCGTGGCGGCGTGGGCGTTCCTCTCGATGCACGGGATCTGAACCAGCCCGGCAACGGGGTCGCAGGTCAGGCCCAGGTGGTGCTCCAGACCCATTTCCGCCGCGTATTCGATCTGGCGAATGCTCCCTCCGTGGAGCTGCGTCGCGGCCCCGGCCGCCATGGCGCACGCCGTGCCGATCTCCCCCTGGCAGCCCACCTGGGCACCGGAAATGGAGGCATTGTGCTTGATCAGGTTGCCGACCAACCCGGCTGTGGCCAGGGCGTGCACCATATCGGTCGCCGGAAAACGATGGGTATTCTGAAGATGGTATAGGACCGATGGAAGGACCCCGCTCGATCCGCAGGTGGGAGCCGTCACCACCCTGCCGCCGGCGGCGTTCTCCTCGGAAACCGCGTAGGCATATGCGGCGAGCAGGGCGTCGGAACGAAACCGTCGCGTCGCCATCTCCGCCTTGCGTAGAAAACCTCCGGCCTTGCGGTTGACACCCAGCCCCCCGGGCAGGACCCCGCCCGTCTCGAGGCCCTGCCGAATGGTCGCCTGCATGACGTCCCAGATGCGGGCCAGGAAATCCCAGATACCTTCCCCCTCATGGCGCCCCACATACTCCCAGTAAGCGAGTCCGTTCCGAGCGCACTCTTCCAGGATCTCCGCCATGCGATCGTGCGGGTACCGGTCCGGCGGTCCAGCCGGGGACGACGGATCGAGGACCGCGCCTCCGCCGAGGCTGTAGGCGTCCCATTGGAACACAGAATGCCCGCCCCGATCCAGGGACTCGAAACGCATGCCGTTGGGGTGTTCGGGGAGGCATTCGTCCGGCCGCCAGAGGATCTCCACGTGGCGATCGCCGAACACCTCCAGCACCGCCTGGTCCGTGAGGTGTCCCTTGCCCGTGGCCGCCAGGCTTCCGTACAGAGTGACGCGATAGGTGTGGCTACTGCCGGGGACCCTCTCCAGAAACGCCTTCGCCGCCCGGGCCGGCCCCATGGTGTGGCTGCTGGACGGCCCCCTGCCCACGTTGTACAGGTTGCGTATGCTGTCCATCATGAGAGGGCGTCTCCACGCCGGTTCTGCCGCTCCACCCTCGACCGGCGAAAACATGGGGACCGGTCACATGGGTGGGCGATGGATGAAAACAAGCCTGGGGTCGTCGAAGTCCCCCTTCAGGAGGACAGTGGCGATGAGGACCAGTTCGGCGCCCGCCGCCTCCACAAGACCCTGGGCCGCTCGCACCGATCCGCCCGTGGCGATGACGTCCTCGATGAGGCAGATCCGTTTGTTCCGAATCCGCTCCCTGTCCCGGCCGTCCAGAACGAGCATCTGCCGTCCCTCGCTCGTGATACTCTCCACGGGGCAGGTCAGGGGATCGACCATGTATTTTTTTACGGATTTCCGGATCACGACGAAATAGGGGTGCTGAAGCCTCTTTGCCGTCTCGTGGACCAGGGTGATACCCTTTGCCTCGATGGCCGCCAGCATGTCGAACCGACTCAGCAGGTCCTCCTCCCGAAGCCGCTCCACCAGCAACCGGGCGCACGCCTCGTTGAGCCCCACGTCCCCCAGCATGACAAAGGATGCGATGCGCTTCCCGGATCCCGGCAGGGTGATCACGGGGAGGGTGCGCCGGACATCCGACCCAAGCTCGAGCAAAAATGTCTTTTCGGTTGGTGGTTTATCCAATGCCTCTGCGTCCTGTGGATGATCCGGCCTGCGACACGCCGGCGTCTTTTCCGTGGAGACAGGGACCCGCCGTGAAGCCGCAGGGTCTACCCCCCGAGGTAGGCCTTTTTCACGTGGGGGTTGGCGAGCAGTTCCGCGCCGGCCCCATGGAGGGCCACGGACCCCGATTCGAGCACGTAGGCCCGATCGCAGAGTTCCAGGGCGGCATAGGCGTTCTGCTCCACCATGAGCACCGTGACACCCTGATCGCGGATCCCGGTGATGATGTCGAAGGTGGCCGCCACCAGGTTGGGTGCAAGCCCCAGGGAGGGCTCGTCGAACATGATGAGCTTCGGGCGGGACATGAGCGAGCGGCCGATGGCGAGCATCTGCTGCTCTCCCCCGGAGAGCGTGCCCGCGGTCTGGTTCCTCCGCGCCTTCAGCACCGGAAACCGATCAAAGACACCGTCCAGGTCACCGGCGATTTCTTCCCTGTCCTTGCGCAGGTAGCTGCCCATCTCCAGGTTCTCGAGGACCGTCATGTACGGGAAGATCCCCCGCCCCTCCGGGCAGTGGGCGATGCCCTGGTGGATGACGGTCCGGGGCGATACGTTCGTGATGTCCCGCCCCATAAAGGTGATCGTTCCGCCGACGCCGCCCAGAAGACCCGATATGGCCTTGAGCGTGGTGGTCTTGCCCGCCCCGTTGGCGCCGATGAGCGAGACCAGTTCCCCTTCCATGACGTCCAGGGACAGCCCGACTACGGCATTGACCTTTCCGTAGCGGCAGTGGAGATCTCGAATCTCAAGCACGTTGGCCTCCATGACCCAGGTAGGCCTGAATGACCTCGGGATCCTGCTGCACGGCCTCAGGCGGACCTTCGGAGATGACCTTCCCCTGGTTCAAGACGACCACGTGGTCCGAGACCTCCATGACCATCTTCATGTCGTGCTCCACCAGGAGGATCGTGATCTCCCGTTCCCGGATCCGGTCGATCATGCGCATGAAATCGGCCGTCTCCGAGGGGTTCATGCCGGACACCGGCTCGTCCAGCAGGAGGAGCGTGGGCCCGGCCGCCAGAGCAACGGCCACCTCCAGCAGTCGCTGCTCGCCATAGGGCAAGGCATCGCCGCGTTCCCCGGCGCGCCCGGTCAGGCCCACGAACTCCAGGACCTCCCACGCCTTTTTCCGCAACGCCTCTTCCTCTCTGTGCACGCGGGCCAGCCCGAGCATGATCTCCCAGGCCTTGCGCTCTCCCTGCCGGTGGAGCCCGATCATGATGTTTTCAAAAACGGAAATCCCCTCGAAGACACTGGTCTTCTGAAAGGTGCGCACCACGCCCAGGGCGGCGATCTCGTGGGGCTTCAGACCGTTGATGAGCCTCCCCCGGTAGTGCATCTCGCCTCTGGTCGGGGGGAGAAATCCCGTGATGACGTTGAAGGCCGTGGTCTTGCCCGCCCCGTTGGGTCCGATGAGGCTGGTCACCCGGCCTTCCACGACGTCGAAGCTGAGCCGCGATATGGCCACCAGGCCGCCGAAGTGCACGGCCAGGTCGCGCACCGTCAAAATGGCCCCGTTCTGGTGGGATGGTTCGTTCATGGGCCGTTGCCTCCTCCGGCCCGGGTCCCGGGCAAAACGGCCTCGTGCCCCGCACGCCCCTTCCACCAGGACTGAAGCGCCGGCACGATGCCTTGGGGCAGAAAGAAGAGAATCAGGATCATGATCACCCCGTAAATGATCCACTGCACCTCCGGGCCGGCCAACTCGCGGAGGATCTCGGGCAGAATCCCGAAGACAATCCCCCCCACCACAGGCCCTGCCAGGGTTCCCTTACCCCCGGTGACGACCATGATCACCATGGTCACCGTGTAGATGAACAGGAAGACATCCGGGTCGATGATGCGGATGTAGTGGGTGTACAGGCACCCCGCAGCACCGGCCATCGCGGCCGACACCACGGCCGCCAGCACCAGAAACCGGGTCACGTTCACCCCCACGGACTCGGCCAGGGTCTCGTTTTCGCGAAGAGCGATAAACGCCCTACCGGCCCGGGAATGGACCAGACGACGGATGATGATGTAGCTCACCACGCCGACCGCCAGGACCAGGTAGTAGTTGGGGAGTTTTTTGAAGAAGGCGAGTTCCCCGAGACCCGGGAAGGCCAGGGTGAGGGGCGGAATGTTGTTCAGGGCCATGGGTCCTTCGGTCAGGTCCACCCAGTTGAGCGCCACCAGTCGAACCACCTGGGCGAAGCTGATGGTGACGATCACGAAGTAGGCGCCCCGGACCTTGAACGAGATCTTGCCGATGAACCAGCCGAAGGCCCCGGCCACCACGATCCCCACCAGAAAGGCCAACCACACCGGCTGCGGCGGGAAGACCAAGGTGGTCGTGTCCGAGACATGCAGGTCGAACCCCAGGGAAACCAGGGCACTGGTGTAACCGCCGATGCCGAAGAACGCCACGTGGCCCAGGCTCAACTGTCCGGTGTAGCCCAGCAGCAGGTTGAGGCTCATGGCCGCGATGGTGAAGATGCCCGCGCTGATGAGGACGTGCAGGTAATACTGGTTGGTCATCCAGACCGGCATCGTCGCCAGAAAGAAAAGCCAGACCCATGTCAGCGTGCGCTTCATCCCACTCTCTCCCGTCTGGCAAAAAGGCCGGTGGGTTTGACGATCAGCACCAGGATGATGAGCAGGAAGCCCATGGCATCGCGGTAGCCGGACGAGATGTATCCCGCCCCCAGTTCCTCCACCAGGGCCAGGATGAAGCCTCCGATGGTGGCCCCCATCACATTGCCCAGGCCGCCCAGAATCACGATGGCAAAGGCCTTGAGCGAGGCCAGGTCGCCCATGGTGGGGGCGACCACGAAGACCGGTCCCAACAGGGCCCCGGCCGCCGCGGCAAGTCCGGAGCCCATGGCAAAGGTGGCCGTGTGAATGGCGTTGATGTTCACTCCCATGAGGGCCGCGGTCTCACGGTTCTGGAATGTGGCCCGCATGGCCTTGCCGAGTTTCGTCTTGTCGATGAGCAGATGGGATCCCAGGATCAGGAGGGCGGCTGCGACAAACACAAAGACCCGTATCCAGGAGACCGACACCGGACCCAGCACGATCGGATCAACGGGAAAGGGGTGGTTGACGGACTTGGTGATTCCCGTCCAGATCAACTGCTCGGTGTTCTGCATGGCGATCCACGCGCCGATCATGATCAGCATGGTGGTGTCGATGTCCGCCCCCCGAAGCGGCCGCAGGAGGCTGAACTCGATGACGCCGCCGAGTACCACGCCCAGCAGGATGGCCGCCGGCAAAGCGACGAAAAAATTCGCTCCGATGGACATGACAAAGAAAAAGATCATGTAAGCGCCGAACGTGTAGAGTTCACCATGGGTGAAATTCACCACGTTCATGATACCGAAGATCATGGTCAGGCCGATCCCGAGGAGGGCATAGGTTCCCCCCAGGATCAGTGCGTTGAGACAATGCTGAAGGAGCTGCTCCACATTGGGCTCCCGATTCTGTCGTGTGAGGTGAGGGCCGCGGGGCGTGGCTGCACCCGCGGCCCTTCAGCATACTGTATCAGGAACTGAGGCGTCCGGTCCGGCCTCAGGGAAGCGCCACCTTGCCGTCCTTGATGGTCACCACGTAGACGTTGGGGATGTTCTGGGCGCTCTCCTTGCCCTCCGGTCCCTGCTTGATGAAGCTGATGTTGCCGTTGACACCCTTGACCTTCACACCCCACAAGGCCTTTCGAATGTCGTCGGACTTGAGGTTTCCCGCACCCTCGATGCCGGCCGCGATGGTCATGATGCCGTCGTGACCGCGAAATCCCTCGGTCAGACCGGCGAAATTGTGGCCTCGTTTATTCCACTCGGCCACGAATTTCTTGGCCACATCCGGGTTGGGGGCGGACTCGGGGAACCAGGGGGCGAAGAAGAGGAGGTGGAACGATCCGTTCGCGGCAGCGCCGGCCTGCTCGATGAGCTGGTCGGGCGACTGGGACCCGCCGGTGGTGATGATCCGCTGGGGAAGCTGCTGCTCCTTGGCCTGTTTGAGTACCAGGGTGAGTTGCTCCACGCTGGTGGTCACAAACAGGGTGTCGCTGCCCGACGCCTTGATCTTGGCCAACTGGGCGCTCATATCCTGGGCGCCGGCATCCATGGATTCCCGGATCCCGACCTCGATCCCCTTGCCCTTGAGCATACCGACGAACGCCTCAGCGGCTCCCAGGCCCCAGTCGTTGTTCACCACCAGGAAATCGGCCTTCTTGATTTTGAATGCGTCCACTTTGTCCGCGAACGACTTGGCCTCCATCTCGGAGGTGGGGCTGATCCGGAAGATCCAGGGGTTCCCGGAGGTGGTGATCTTGCCCGAAGAGGAGGTCTCCACCACCATGGGCACGCCGTACTCCATCAGTTTGGGCATGACGGCCAGGGTGTAGGTGGAACTCCAGGCGCCCATGAGGACCGGCACCTTGTCGCGCACGATGAGCTTCTCCGCCGTGGCCACGGCCTCCTTGGGATTGCTCTTGTTGTCCTCGACGACCAGTTCGACCTTCTTGCCGAGGATACCGCCCGATTCATTGAGAAAGGTCTCGGCGATCTTTGCGCCCTGGGTCACGTAGGTCCCCGAGGCCCCCACCGGTCCGGTGAGAGGCTGGGTGACTCCGATCTTGACCACGTCTTCGGAAACCGCCGTCCCCGGCGCCGCGAACATCACGGCCAGGCCCACCAATACACTGAGAGTACATGCCAACGCGTTTTTCATTTCCAGCCTCCTGTTGAATGAATGGGTTAGACTTTGCGACGTTCGTATATATGAATCATCACATGACACCTCGGGGTCGACACGCGGTGACGAATAACCGCAACCGACATAAACACCCATGGCGTCTTTTCGATTCGGGCCTACCCGGCGAGACCCACGCGTGCGTTGAAGGCCTCGATGAGCCGGTCGATGTCGTCCACCTGATTCTGAATGCCCTCCCAGTAATCGGGGTAGTCGGTCCACTGGGCGTTGAGTTCATCGAGTTCCCGGCCCTGCTGCTCGATCCAGGTGAAGTACTTGAGATTGTGGATCTGCCGCCGATCATAATGGGTGAGTTCCCGCATGTGGGCCGTGGACTCGCCCAGGAGCCACCGGTGGTAGTCCACGGCGGCGGCCGTCTCGGAATAGGGCCCCAGGGCCCGGGTCATCTCATCCAGCCGGGTCCGGTAGAGGTCCATGGAGTCGGTCCAGACGGTCATGACCACGTCCCGTTCGGTCAACTCGTAGTACTTGGCGAACTTGATTGCGCAGAGGAGGTTGCCCACGCTGGAGATCCCGAGGAGGTGAAGCCGGTCGATGGTCTCCTGCGGGACGCCCCGGGCCGCCAGAAAGGCATGGCCGGCCGGCTCGTTGAACAGCCGGATGAGGTTCATGCAGGCATTGTCGTCCGCTGCGATGACCATGTCCGTGTTCCGCACGTTGTGGATCCAGGGGACGTGCTTGTCGCCGATCCCCTCGATGCGGTGCCCTCCGTAGCCGCTCAAGAGCAGCGTGGGGCACTGAAGGGCCTCTCCGGCCGCCACAAGGCTTCGGGGAAAGACCTGTTTCAGGTAATCGCCCGTGGCCAGGGTGCCGGCGGACCCGGTCTGGCTGATGAACCCGGCCAGCCGCTCCCGGCTCCCCAGGAGATCCCCCAGGACCTCCTCCATGGCGTGCCCGGTGACCTCATAGTGCCAGAGGTAATTTCCGAACTCCTCGAACTGGTTGAAGATGACGATGTCCTTCCGGGTCTTTCGCAGTTCCCAGCACTTGTCGAAGATCTCCTTGACATTGCTCTCGCACCCGGGCGTGGGAATGACCTCTCCGGCCACCCGGGAGAGCCAGTCGAACCGCTCCCGGCTCATCTCCTCGGGCAGAATGGCGATGGACTCGCAGGCCAGGAGGGTGGCGTCGTAGGCGCCCCCCCGGCAGAAATTACCGGTGGAGGGCCAGACCGCCTTGTGGCGCGTGGGGTCGAACTGCCCGGTCACCAGCCGGGGCACCAGGCAGCCGAAGGTGGCCCCCACCTTGTGGGCGCCCGTGGGAAACCACTTGCCCACCAGGGCGATGATCCGGGCGTCCACCCCGGAAAGCTCCCGGGGGATCTCCATCCAGTTTACCCCGTTGAAACCCCCACCGAAGTCCACGGGCTCGTTCTTCCAGGTGATGCGAAAGAGGTTGTGGGAATCGAAATCCCAGAGTTCGATCTCCTTCAGGGCCTTTTTCACGTCCTCGGGGATCCGGGAGGGGTCCTTCTGCTGCCGGAAGGTGGGGATCCGGATGTTCCGCTCCCTGGCGCGCTGGATCGTGCGCTCCAGCTGGTCCTCATGTACGGTCAGGTCGATCATGACGTTTCCTTATGACTCCATCAGTCGGGTTGAAGAGCCAGTGCTCCCGCCGGGCAGACCTCGGTACAGAGGCCGCACCCGTCACAGTTCTCCCTCAAGAGTTTCAGCTTGGGGTCAAAGGTGATGGCCCCGTAAAAGCAGGAGTTGCCGCAGAGCTCGCATCCCCCTTTGGTCAGGTTGATGCACCTGTCCGGGTCCACCTGCACCCTCAAGGGCGGTTGCTTGGCCAGTTCCTCGATGGCCACGATGTAGGGAAGGGCCTTGCCCCGGATCTCTTCCAGGGACCCCAGTCCTTCCCGCTCCAGGTAGCCCAGGAGGCCGTCGGAGACCTTCTGAAAGAAGTCGTAGCCGTGCCACATGACGCTGGTGCAGATCTGGACGGTGGTGGCGCCGATCATCATGTACTCCACCACGTCCTCCCAGGAACTGATCCCTCCAACCGCCGAAATGGGGATGCCCACGGCCTTGGCCACTTCCGACACGTGGCGCTGGGTGATGGGTTTGATGGCCGGGCCGGTATAGCCCCCGTAGGCGCAGAGCCTGGGCCGTCCCGTGGCAATGTCCACCCCGGCAAAGGACCGCACCGAATTGGCGATGGTCAGAAAGTCCGCCCCGCCCTGTTCCGCGGCTTGGGCGATGGGGACCATGTTGTGGGTGGTCGGGGTGAGTTTGATCCCCACGGGAAGGGAGACCGCCTTCTTGACGGCCTCCACCTGCCTGCGGCAGGTGTCCGGATCGTTCCCCATCTGGAATCCCACCTTGTCCTCACCGGCGGGCATGGGGCAGGAGACGTTGATCTCGAACATGACCACCTTTCCGGTGGCCTCGATGATCGCGGCATTCCGGGCCGTGTCCTCCGGGTTCGGGTGGGCCACCATGCTGGCGATGATGGCGCAGCCGTCCCTGCAGGCCGTGTCCAGTTCATGGTCGAGCCAGTCCTGAAGCGTCATGGTGGTGTACAACTCGATGTTCACCATGCCGATGCGTTTCTGCCCGGCCTTGATCAGTTTCATCCGGCCCGTCCGCGGGTGCTGGGCCCAGCGGCCCGGAGGGCCGAAACTCTTGGGGATGACGGCGCCTGCGCCGCCCTTCCAGGCCTGGTGGGACCGTTCGCCGTCCCACCCCGGCGTGGCCGAGGCAAGGATCAGGGGGTTTCTCAGCCTGACCCCGGCAAAATCGACTTCCAGCGTGCTCATATTCCTGCCTCCTTCATCTGTTTTCCTCAAGGATCTCTCTATCAAACCCACATGACCAAGCGCAGGCTACTGGTCATCCCTGAGGATGAAAAGAGGGAACAGCCTTGTCGCCGGCTCCGGCTTTAGGCCAACCTCCGGGGTATTTTCACGGTAAAAAAGCGCCCGCCCCGCTCAGGCGACACCGCACCATTCCATGACGGACAGGGCCAGGACCTTGGTGGCCACGATCACGTGGTCCAGGTCCACCCACTCGTCTGTGGCATGCATCTGCTCGGTGGGACCGGGCCCGAAAATCACCGTGGGGGTCCCCCCGTATTCAATCAGGTACCGCGTATCCGCCGCCCCCTGCCTCCCGGTCACCGGCGGGTACTCCCCGGTCACACCCTTCATGATTTCCGTGAGCGTCCCCACGATGGGGTGGTCGGCCGGGATCTCCGCGGAATCCCCGCAGTAGCCCTTGAAGGTGACCACCGGGGGGTGGTCCTTGAGCCAGGGGTCGGTACGGGCAAAGAGGGCGACGTGCTCCATGAACTGCCGTTTCACCGCGTCGGTCTTTTCACCGGGAAGGCTCGCGATGCTCCCCTTGAGAAGACAGGAGTCCGGAAAGGCGCTCGGGAAGGAACCGGACTCGAACACGGTCACCATGCACGGCATGGAGCTCAGGTTGTCCGGGTAAAGCGGGTGGGTCACGTCATGGATGCGGATGGCCTCGAGGTTGGAAACGGCCCGGGCCACGGCATACCCCTTTTCAATGGCGCTCACCCCCTCGTAGCGGCGCTGAATCCCTGCCGGCTTGCCCTTGATGGCGATCTCGAACCAGATTCGGCCGATGCAGGCGGGCTGGACATGGAGACTGCTGGTCTCGCAGCAGATCCCGGCATCCGCCTGGTAGCCTTCCATGACACACGCGAGGGTCCCGTTCCCGGTCTGTTCCTCGTCCACGGTGTACTCCAGGACGACGTCCCCTTTGAGGTTCACCCCCGCCCGGATCAGGGCGTCCATGGCCATGGTCATGGCGGCAAGACCGCTCTTCATGTCCGATGCGCCCCGTCCGTAGAGGCGGTTGTCCCGAATGTCGCCGGCCCACGGGGAAGAGGTCCATGCGTCCAGAGGTCCCGGGGGAATCACATCCACGTGCCCGTTGAACAGGAGAGACCTCCCGCCGCCCTGCCCCTTTCGGACGCCTACCACGTTGGGCCGCCCTTCGTATCCACGTTCCACCGGAATGTATGCGGGGTGCCGCTTCAGTGCCTCGTGGTCCGGCTCCCACATGCGGACCTCGAGCCCCATGTCTCTGAGGGTGCCGGCAATGAACTGCTGGATCTCGTACTCCTCCCCGGTCACGCTGGGGTAGGAGACCAGCCGCTGCAGGAACCCGACAATCTCTTCCCGTCGCTCGTCGATCAGACGGATGACATCATTTCCTTTCAATGGCTCTTTCTCCATTGGTCGCCGGCCCGAAGGGAAATCGGGTCGCGTTCTCGTTCTCAGGGCTTGCGGGAGGCTGCACTCTGAATCGCCTTGACGATCTTCGTGTACCCGGTACAGCGACACAGGTTTCCCGAAATGCCCACCCGAATCTCCTGAAGACTCGGGGACGGGTTGTCGCTCAGGAGGGCCTTGGCGGACATCAGGGTGCCGGGCGTACAGAACCCGCACTGGACCGCGCCGTTGGCCAGAAAACTCTCTTGAAGGGGGTGGAGGTTCTCCGCGGTTCCCATGCCTTCGATGGTTTCGATGACGCTTCCCTGCGCCTGGAGCGCCAGCACCAGGCATGCATTGACGGTCTTTCCGTCCATCAGGACGGTACACGCGCCGCAGTCCCCCTGCTCGCACCCCTTTTTGGTCCCGGTCAGACGCAACTCCTCCCGGAGCACATGAAGGAGTGTCCACGAGGGCTTGATGGAGAGCGACACGGCCTTTCCGTTCACCGTCATCTGCAGGGGATCTTTCTCATCCGGCTTCGACATGACTTGACTCCTGCGGGCACGGCTCAGCAGAGCCGCTGCAACACCCGCTTGAATATGTTTTTCACCACGGGCAGCTTGTACTCCGACGACGATCTCCGCCCGGTGGTCTTCAGAATCCCCTCGGCCAGGGCCTCGGCGGCCGTCTCCACAACCCCCGGTTCCGGCCTCCGGCCCAAGAGGACCGACTCCGCCTCCGTCATCCTTCTCGCCACGGGCATGACCGCCCCCGGAACAATCCGCAGGTCCGCCACACACCCGTCCGGGTCCGTGCGCAGCACAACGGACACATTCATTCGGGCCCTGGCCAGGGCGTGGCGGCGACCCAGTTTTTCAAATCCCCCCCGGGTATCCGAAGAGGGCCTGGGCATGGAAATGCCGACGATGAGTTCATCGGAACGAAGGCAGGTTCGGTAGGGTTGCAGAATGGCCTCCGTCAGAGGAATGCGGCGGATGCCTGCGTCCAGGGATTGAACTTCCAGGGTCGCGTCCAGGGCCATCAATGCGGGGAGGACGTCCGCGGCCGGGGAGGCGGTGGCGATGTTTCCGGCCACCGTTCCACGGTTCCGGATCTGGGGTCCTCCCACGGAAGAGGCCGCCTGAACCAGGAGCGGCGCCGACCTCTGAAGAATTCCGGAATCCATGATCTCTGTAAACGTGGTTGCCGGTCCGATCCAAATGCAGTCGCCTTCCTCGGCAACTCCCTTAAGGGCCTCCACGTTCAGAATATTGAGGACACATACCGGGCGGACTTCCTCGCTTCGAAGGAGGGGAATCAGATCCGTTCCTCCGGCGATAATCCGGCACGTCTCTCCTCTCTCCGAAAGACAGGCCAGTCCATCTTCAATCGTGACCGCTGAGTAAAACTCGAAATTCTGCATATCCCGCTTCGACCTCGTCCCTATTCGCCCTTTTCCCGAATGAGCCGATGAATGTTCTCCAGGTTCGCCGGCAATTCCGTGATGTGGATGTCCAGGGCATTGCATATGGCATTGAGGATGGCGGGCGCCGTGGGAATCAAGGCCGGCTCTCCGACGCCCTTGGCGCCGTATGGCCCATCGGAGACGGGCACCTCCACGATGTGGGCCTCCACCAGGGGCACATCCAAGGCTGTGGGGATCATGTACTCGCCCAGGGAACGGTTCTGCACGTGCCCCCCCTCCTGCCGGATCTCCTCCTCCAGTGCGTACCCCATGCCCATGATGGCGCCGCCCTCGATCTGGGCCTCCACATTGGACGGATTGATCGCCTTTCCCACGTCATGGGCCGCCACGAGTCGCAGCACCTCCACCTTCCCCGTTTCCGTGTCCACCTCCACCTCCGCCAGCTGGCTGGCCCATGCGTAGGTGGAATAGGCCTTTCCCTGTCCGGTTTCCGGGTCCACGTCCTTCGTGGTGACGTCGTGCCAGGCGGTCTCCACGATCTGAAGACCCCGCAAATGGGCGGCCTTGGCGAGAGAACGGAAAGAGATCTCCTTCTCCCGGGAGGACTCGGAAAAGACCATGCCGTCGCTGAAGATCAGGTCCGTCTCCCCGAGGATGTCTTCGGCCACGGATCGAAGGGTCTTCTTGACCGCGCGAGCCGCCTTGAGCATGGCGTTTCCCGTGACGTAGGTCACACGGCTTGCCGAGGTAGGCCCGGCATTGGGGGTGACAAAGGTGTCGGCCGTAATCAGTTGAATCTGATCGTACCGGACCCCCAACTCTTCGGCCACGATCTGGCAGAAGATCGTATCCGACCCCTGGCCGTAATCCACCTCTCCGGACCGCACGATCACGGATCCGTCTTCGCATATCTCCACCGTGGCCGCGGATATGTCCTGCCGGGAAAACCCATACCCGATTCCGTAAAACATGCACCCGATGCCGATTCCCCGCTTTTTCACATCGAATCCTCCCAGTAGGCCTTCAGAGAGGGGTCCTGGTCGATCACGTCCTTCAGCTTTTCGAGGGTCGCCCGAATGCCGACACCTTCCTGAAAGTCCTGACCCGTGGCCGTGGAAAGGCCGTTCTCCAGGGCGTTCTCCATACGAAACCTCAGAGGGTTCATCCCCAGACGCGCGGCGAGTTCGTCCATCTGACGCTCATGGGCCACAGCCGCCTGAGTGACGCCGAAACCGCGCATGGCGCTGCCCATGGTGTTGTTCGTGTAGACCGAAAAGGAGTCCACCTTGATATTCGGGATGTAGTACGGGCCGGAGAGATGAATGCCGCATTTCTTGACCACAAACGGTCCCAGGCCTGCATACGCCCCGGTATCGCCGATCACCCGGCCTTCCATGGCGGTGAGTTTTCCATCGCGTGTGGCCCCCCAGCGGGTCCACATCTCGATGGCATGCCGTTTGGTCTGGGACACGAACGACTCCTCCCGGTCCAGGACCAGACGCACCGGGCGTTTGGTGGCCTGGACCAGCAGGCCGATGTGGACTTCAACGGTCACATCGTCCTTGCCGCCGAACGCCCCGCCGGTAGTGGAGCGGATCACCCGGACCCGGTTTTCCCTTTCCCCGATGACCGTAGCCACCTGGCGGCGGTCCCGGAACGGGCACTGGTTGGCGGAATAGATGACGATGTTCCCCTTCTCGTCCATCATCCCCACACCCGCCTCCGTCTCCATGTAGGCGTGATCCACCACCTGGGTGCGATAGGTGTTTTCCACGATGACGTCCGACAGCCGGAATCCCTCCTCCACATCCCCCTTCCGGGTCTTGCTGTGAAGGACCAGGTTTCCCTTTTCGTGGACCTTCGGGGCCCCGTCGGCCAGGGCCTCATGGGGATCGATCACCACGGGAAGTTCCGTGTACCGCACGCGAATGGCACGGGCCGCATCCCGGGCGATCTCGTCGGTTTCCGCCGCCACAAGGGCAATTGCATCGCCCTCGTTCCGGACGTGGCGTTCAATCAGGGCCTCCTGATCTTGAAAGGCGATGCCGAACAGGTTTTTCCCCGGGATATCCCGGGCCGTGAGCACACAGGCCACCCCGGACATGGCCTTGGCCGCACTCACGTCGATCTCCTCGATCAAGGCATGGGGAGCACCCGCACGCAGGACCTTTCCGAACAGCATCCCCGGAAAGCGAAGATCCTCGGCGTACAGGGCCTTTCCCAGCACCTTGTCCAGGGCATCCACCTTGGTGACGGATTTTCCCACCCAACTCAGTGTCTGTTCCATACCCGCTCCAACCTGTTCTATCGGCACACGACGCGCGGTCATTTCCATTGCGGAGGAGGCCGGGGAAGGCCTCATCCCATCGGCCCCTGATGATCGTCGCCCCCCCTAAAACGTCGGCGGCGTGTTGACCCAGAAGGCCCGCACCTCGATGTGTCCGATGTTTTCCATGAGATGGGGAATGGCACTGTCAAAATAGATGCAGTCGCCCTCTTCCAGAATGATTTCCTCATCCCCGACAATGGCCTTGAGTCTCCCCTCCAGGATGAGGCCGCATTCCTCCCCTTCATGAGAGACGAACTCACTGAGTTTTCCCGTCCTCTTTCGGACCGGGAAATGGATGTACATGAACTGAAGCTTGCGCTGATAGTCGGGCGTGAGAAGTTCGTAATGGGCACGCGCCCTTTCGGGCCCCAGCAGGAGTCGCTTTCGTTCCGCCCTCTTCAGGACCGTCACCCGCTTTTTCGGGGCGTCCCGATTCGAGGCGTCCTCCTCCATCTCCATGTAGACCTGGGCGATGGTGGTACCGAGGGCCTTGACGATCCGTTCCAGGGTGCGGACCGTGGGAGCCGATCGACTCCTCTCGATCATGCTCAACAGGCTCTGGGAAACGCCGGAGTGGTGGGACAACTCCTCCAGTGTCAAGCCTCTGTCCGACCGCAATTCCTTGATTTTCTGCCCGAGTTCCATGGTCAGCTCCAGATGGGGAAAAGGGCCTTTATGACATCTTTACTTCGATATATTGAATTTTGTCAAGCGGAAAACCCCCCACTGCAGTCTGAATTTTTTGCTTAAGTATCACTAATTAAGGCATCTTTTCAGTATTTATCCCGAAAAGGGTCGTTCTGTATACTGAACTCGTAAGGGGCTCTCTTCCGCCCGAAAGCGCCGTCACCCGCGTCCACGAACCGAGGTGAACCACCGGGAGAGGGCCTTCGGAACCGGGGGCGGCGGATGCGTCGCATGCCTCTTCGGAGAAACGGGGCGGGCAGACGGCGGCGAGGAAAAACGACTGGCGGAAAAACGAGGCGGAAAAAAGGCCCCGCCGCAGCGGGGCTGTGGCGGGGGAGGGGTAGGCCGTTTCGGACCGGATCGGCCCGGGACCCTAGAGCGGAATGTTCCCGTGCCTGCGTTGGGGTTCCGGCCGGCGCTTGTTTCGCAGGGCCCTCAGGGCCCGAATGAGCTGGGGGCGTGTCTCGGCCGGCGCAATGACGCGGTGGACCAGCATGTTGGACGCCGCGTGGAACGGATTGGAGTACTTGTGGTCGTACTCCTCGATCTTCTGCTCACGATAGGCGTCCGGGTCGTCCGCGTCCTGGATCTCCTTGCGGTAGATGAGGTTCACGGCGGTCTTGGTGTCCAGGACCACGAGCTGGGCGATGGGCCAGGCAAGCATCTGGTCCACACCCATGCCCACGCAGCACATGGCCATGACCGCACCGCCGTATTCCTTGCGCAGGGCCAGGGTGACCTTGGGGACCGTGGCCTCGGCATAGGCATAGAGCATCTTGGCCCCGTGCCGGATGATCCCCATGTGCTCCTGCCGGACCCCCGGAAAATACCCGGGCACATCCACGAAGTTGAGAAGCGGGATGTTGAAGGCATCGCAGAACCGGATGAACCGGGCCGCCTTGTCTGCGGAGTCCACATCCAGGCTGCCGGCCCATACCTTGGGCTGGTTCGCCACGATGCCCACGGTGTGCCCCTCCATGCGGGCGAATCCGATAATGATGTTCGTGGCGAAGTGGGGAAGCACCTCGAAGAATTCGCCATCGTCCACCACATTGAGAATCACGCCCCTTATGTCGTATGCCTTGCGAAAATCCGCAGGCACCACATCCATGAGGCCCTCGTCCGTCCGGTCCGGATCGTCGGAACAAGGGGTCACAGGAGGGGACTCGTCGCAGTTTGCGGGGAGATACCCGAGGAGCTTCTTGACAAGCTCGATGCACGACGCATCGTCCTTTGCCGTGAAATGGGCCGTCCCTGACTTCCGGCTGTGGACCCGGGCCCCACCCAGGTCCTCCATGGTGACGTCCTCGCCGGTCACGGACTTGATCACGGCGGGCCCCGTGATGACCATGTGGCTCTTTTCCTCCACCATCACGACAAAATCCGTGATGGCCGGCGAGTAGACCGCCACGCCGGCACAGGAACCCATCATGGCGGAGATCTGCGGAACCACGCCGGATGCCCGGGTGTTGCGGAAGAACATGCCGGCCACGCCCTCGGACGCGAAAAAACCCTCGTTGAGCCGGCCCCCTCCCGAATCGTTCAGGCCCACCATGGGGACGCGCATCTTGAAGGCCTCGTCCATGATAAAGCAGATCTTCTTGCCGTGAATGGTCCCGACGGATCCACCGAGGACCGTGGCGTCCTGGGAATAGGCACAGACCAGCCGGCCGTTCACTGTGCCGTATCCTGTGACCACGCCGTCTCCCGGGACCTTCTTCTCCTGCATGCCGAAGTCCCGGGACTGGCTCTCGGCCAGTTCGTTCAGCTCCACGAAACTCCCCGGGTCGAAGAGCAGGTCGATCCGCTCACGAGCGGTGAGCTTCCCCGCGGCATGACGCTTCTCCAGTGCCTTGGCCCCCCCGCCCATGTTCGCCTTTTCCTGAAGGGCCTTCAGCCGGATCAGTTCGCTCTGGTGGGACTTGTCCATGGCCATGTGTGCCTCCCTCTCTTCTACGCCGATTCGCGGAGCCTTCGGGTGGCGTCCTCGTCCATCTTCAGGGTGGCCGGATCGATCACCACGCCGTAGTCCTCCCGTGCCCGCTCGATGGTCACATACCCGTTCAGGACGTCTTCCGCCACCATCCCCGGATCCCGCTCCAAGGGGTTGCCGTATCCCCCGCCGCCGGCCGCGTCCATGACCACCACGTCCCCCGGTTTGAGGCGCGTGAGGCCATAGGGGTTTCCATTTTTACCGTTCACCAGGAACCGGGCCCGTGCTCCGCTCTTGCCCTGGAACAGCCCTTCCGGAGGGTAACGGAACCGGCCGGACTGGATTCCGAGGTTCACCGGGGGTTTGGGAGCGTACTCGTCATCGGGAATGCGGAAGACCACGGTCCGGCCGAGTCCCCCCTTCATCCGGCCCGGACCGCCGGAGTCCGGAAGAAGTCCGCGCTTCTCCACGATGAGCGGAGTGTCGCTCTCGAAGATCTCCACGGGGGTGTTGGCGCCGTTGGCCGGAAAGATATAATCATAGTAGCCGTCGTTCCGGGAACTGGCGCCCATGCCTCCACCCCGAATGATCACACAGTGCCATGGCGTGTCGTCATTGCGGCGGCCGTAAAAGACATTCATGGTGGCGGGAGTGCCGCCGCTGGCCGCGATCACCCGGTCCGGAAGGGCATCGGCCATGGCCCGGTAGATGATCTCCGTGATGAAATGCCCGATCTGCATGCGCGCGGCAACGGCCGCGGGGAACCGGCAGTTCACCACGCTCCCCTCGGGCGCGCTCATGGTGATGGGGACCGCGCAGCCGTCGTTGTTGGGAATATAGGGGTCGAACATGCTCTTCATGGCCATGTGAACATACGCGTAGGTGAAGTTGAAGACCACGTTCCCGCCCCAGTCCACCTGTTGTGAGGATCCGTCCATGTCCACCGTGATGCTGTCGCCCTTCACCTCTACGGCGATCCGAATGACCACGTCGTCCTTGCCTTCCATCTGCTCGACAATGCCTTCAGCCCGGTACACGCCGTCCGGCACCTTGGCGATCCCCTCACGCATGCTCTTCTCGGTCCGGCCGATGATCTCGTCCGCCAGATCGTCCAGGTCGGCCATCTCGTACTCCTCGAGCATCTGGCAGATCTTTTCCGAACAGACATGATTGGCCGCGATCTGGCTTCGAATGTCGCCGATCACCTCGTCCGGAGTGCGGACGTTCCATCGGATCATCTCCACCACCGCCTGGTTGAGCACCCCGCCGTCTTCGAGTTTCACCAGCGGGATGAAGAGACCGTCCTCGAACACGTCGTGGTTGTCCGATGACACCCGGCCCCCGATGTCCGAATGGTGAAACACGCAGGCGGTAAAGGCCACGATGCGGTCTTTGTAAAAGATCGGGCTCATGACGCAGACGTCGTTCAGGTGACCGGCCAGGGCCCAGGGATCGTTCGTGATGAAGACGTCCCCGGGTTTGTAGGTCTCCCGGGGAATCTTGTTCACCAGGGCCTTGATGCCCAGGGCCATGGCCCCGGACTGCCCGGGTGTGGCAAAGGTCCCCTGGGCCAGCTCCCGGCCTTTTCGATCCGTAAACATGCAGGTGTAGTCGTGGGCGTCCCGCAGCAGGCTGGAAAAGGCGGTCCGGGACACCGAAGTGTCGGCTTCATCCACAATGGAGATGAGTCGTCGCCAGAGAATCTCCAGGGTAACGGGATCAAAGGTCTGTCCCATGGTGTTTTCCCTCCTTAATCCTGTTGCGGCAGGTCGATCCAAAGGAATCCGTAGTCATCCACCGACACCGAGGCATCCTCGCCCACGATGAGTGTCGATTCCCGTTCTTCGATGACGGCAGGCCCCTGAAAGGCCGCTCCGGGGAAAAGCCTGTACCGATCGTAGACCGTGTAGGGGATGAACTCCCGGACGATTCCCGAGAAGGCCTCGCGGCTCCCCTTGACCGCATCCTTCAGGCTGCCGGAACCCCTGTCGGCCTTGGGGAGCTTGAGCAGCCGTTCGGGCAGTTTGGCCCGCACCTTGAAATTGATGAACTCCACCGGACTCTCCGGATACGTCCGCCCGTAGAGCCTCTTATAAATCTCGTCAAACCGGTCTCGGACCGTCTGCGGTTTCAGGGATGTAAAGTCGGCTTCCGGAACGGGCACATTCGTCTCCGAGCCCTGTCCCACGAAGCGCATGTCCACGGATCGATCGTACTGAATCTCATCTGCGGCACCCGATTGCTGGAGCGTCCTCGCTCCCTCCACTTCCAGTTCCTTGAGGATGGCCTCGATATCACTGAAATCCGCGTCCACCAGCGAGACCTTGTGGCTTCGTACGAGGTCGAAGGCCCTGGGAGCGGTGAAGAACCCCAGGGCCGATCCCACGCCGGCGTTGGGAGGAACGATGAGCTTGGGGGCCCCCAGCTTCTTGGCCAGGCCGTAGGCATGCACCGGACCAGCCCCGCCAAAGGCCGCCACGGTCACCACGTTCGGGTTTCCGCCTTTTTCGGCGATGTGGGTCTTGGCCGCGGCGGCCATGGTCTCATTGATGAGGTCGTGAATCCCCCAGACGGCCTGAATAAAGGAAACGCCCAGGGGGCCGGCGATCTGTTCTTCCACGGCCCGCCTTGCGCCTTCCTTGTCGAGTTTCATTTCTCCACCCAGGAAGTAGTCCGCATCCAGGTATCCCAGGAGGAGATCCGAATCCGTTACGCAGGGACCCGTGCCTCCCCTCGCATAGCAGACCGGCCCGGGATCCGCTCCGGCGCTCTCCGGCCCCACTTGAAGGGTGCCCAGCCGGCTGACCTTGGCAATACTTCCCCCGCCGGCGCCGATCTCCATGAGGTCCACCACCGGGACCTGGATGGTCAGCCCGCTTCCCTTCATGAACCGCTGCACGCGTCCCACCTCGAACGTGGGAACCACGCCGGCCACGCCGCCCTGAATGAGGCAACTCTTGGCCGTGGTGCCGCCCATGTCAAAACAGAACATCTCTGGAAGGTCGAACATCTTGCCGTAATACTGCCCGGAGATCACAGCGGCCGTTGGGCCGGACTCGATGATCCGCACCGGAAACTCCGCCGCGGTGTCCACCGACGTGATGCCGCCGCTCGACAGCATGATGAACAGCTTGCCGTCCACGCCCATGGACTGAAGTCGCCCTTCCAGCTTGGAGAGATACCGCCCGGTCAGGGGTTTGACATAGGCGTTGGTGGCGGTGGTGCTTGTTCGCTCGTACTCCCGGATCTGAGGGAGGACCTTGTAGGAGACGGATACGGAGATGTCAGGGGCCTCTTCCTGAATGATCTCCAGGAGCATCATCTCGTGGGCCGGATTTTCAAAGGAGTTCAGGAGGCAGACCGCGATGGACTCCACTTTCATGTCCAGGAGCCGTCGAACCACCTCCCTGGCTTCTTTGGGGTCCATGGGCTTGAGCACGGTGCCGTCGCTGCGCACCCGCTCGTCCACCTCCAGGCGAAGCCGCCTGGGGATCAGGGGCTGGGGAAACTCCGCGAAGATGTCATAGGGGGCATAGCGGATCTCCCGACCCAGTTCCAAAACGTCCCGGAAGCCTTTGGTGGTAATAAGACCGGTGGGCGCACCCTTGCGCTCGATAATGGCGTTGATCACCAGCGTGGTGCCATGGATCACTTCCTCCAGCTTGCCCATGAGGTTCGGCACCCGATGTTCCAGCTCCCGAATTCCCTGCTCCACGGCATCGGAGGGGTCTCTGGGGGTGGTGAGGCATTTGTTGATTAGGATCTCGCCGGTTTCGTCGTTGAGCAGGACAAAGTCCGTGAATGTTCCGCCGATATCACAGCCCAGGCGATAGCACTTGTTCGACATTGGGTCCTCCTGTAGCCTCTCTGGGAAGGAGCTCGTACATCGCTGAGAGCTCATAGCAGGAAAAACCGCACACCCCCCTCTTCGGGTGTTTCGCGACTTTCGCAGTGGATTCAATCTTCCTTTTCTTCGTGTCCTTCGTGGCCTTCGTGGTGAATCTTTCGCACCACCGCTCGCTCCGCGGCGCTGCATCAGGCGTAGAACACCTCCACCGGTACCCGGCTGATCATGCGGCACCCGGTCTCCGTAACCGCAACCACGCTCTCCACCCCGGCGGCAAATTCCCCTTCAAAGACCATCTTGGGCTCCAGGGCGAAGGTCATGCCTGGAGCCAGAAGATCCCGTCGGCCCGGAGCGATGAGAGGGGCCTCCACCAGTTCCAGTCCGATCCCGTGTCCCAGGAAGCGGACCCGGCTGTTCGGCGGCCCCAGGTAGGTCTCACCGTAGCCCAGTTTCCGGGCCGCGTCGAGTGCGATTCGAAAGATCTCCTCCGGGGTTCGACCGGGCTCCACTCCCTCGACGGCCCGGTCGTGAATCTCCATGGCCGCCTTGCACGCGTCTTCGGCCTTTGAAGAGATCCTTCCCAGGGCGAACATGCGTGTCTCATCCATGTGGTAACCGCCCATCTGGACGGCGAAGTCCACCATCACCGGATCGCCCGAGGCCAGAGTTCGATAACCGGCCCCGCAGGGAAAGGCGGGCGAGGTCCCCTCTCCCGTGGCAGGCGCGTCCAGCACGCCCACCGTGCCCCCGCTCTTTCCCGAAAGGACGTGCCAGGGGTACCCCTCGGTCCTGTAGTCCCGGACCCGGACCCGGCCGGAGACGCCGAGCGCCCCGGCTTCGGCCTCCATCAGACCCGAAAACGCGATTTCCGTCATGCCGGGCCGCATGACCTTCGCGGCGTATTCAAAGGTCCGGCAGGTCTTGTCAGCCAGCCGGGACATTCGGCCCAGTTCCCAATCCGACTTGATCATTCGGGTATCGAGAAGGATTCGGGAACCGTCCACGAACCGGCATCCCCGGAACACCCTTCGAAGGGTGACATAGGATCGAACCGACAGGACGTCCAGTTCGAGCCCCAGGACCCGTGGCGGGGTGCCGAGCGCATCCGCCCACCGCTCCCGAACGATGGGCGAAAGACCGCTTTCTCCCTCGAGCGACCGCGTGGGAAGGGGCAGGGGTTCACCCTCGGGAGGAAGGAAAACGAACCCCTCCGGAGACTCACCCGTCAGGTAGAGGATGTCGGCAGGCTGGGTGACCAGCAGACCGTCCATATTCTGCCGTTGAAGGCCGCCCTGGACCACCGCTCTTCGGCGAAGGATTTCCTCTTTCGGGATTGTGAAGGGGCATTCCATGGCGGTTCCACGCGACCGGACCGGGAGGCCATCCGTCCACCCTGCTGAGCGGACCCCGTCCCGGAGGCATGAAAACCGGGACAGGGCGCCGGCATCAGGGAGGTGTTCCGTTACCGCCTGCCTTTCGCGTCCTTGACCAGGCAAAATTCCAGATCGCACGAGAGGCACCGTGTCGCCTCCTGGACGGCCTGCTCGTCATCAAGACACCCTTCCACCTCGTCAAAACCCTTGTGCCGTTCCTGCACGGGCAGTTCCGGGGCCATGACTCGCACACGATCGGCGAACCCGCGCTCCCGGGCGCCGTCGTAGGACGACGTGTCCGGACGCTCGGCCAGGGTCTCCTCGATGTTCCCGTCGCCGCCCAGAAACCGGTCCATGGCACTTGCCGCCTTTCGGCCGGCTGCAATGGCGTCAATGATGGCCCCGGGGCCTTTTCCGGCGTCCCCGCCGGCAAAGACTCCGGTCAGGCCGGTCTCCATGCTCTCCCCATCCATGGAGATGAGACCCCGTTTTACCGTCAGGCCCGCGCCTTCGGCGAAGGAGAGGTCCGCCGCCTGGCCTACGGCCAGAATGACCTGGTCGGCGTCCACGGTTTCCTTGAGATCATTGAATGCCGGGCAGAAGGCGCCGTTTTCATCAAAAACCGATGCGCACTGGATCAGTTCGAGGCCGGAAACAACCCCGTCCCGGGTCAGGATTTTTCCGGGTCCCCACGCGGGCATCAGCCGCACACCCTCTTCCACGGCCTGCTCGATCTCCCAATCGTTGGCCGGCATCTCCTCCCGCTTTTCCAAGCAGGCCATGGTCACCTCCCGGGCGCCCTTTCGAAGCGCGGTGAGGGCCACGTCCACGGCCACGTTACCGCCTCCCACCACCACGACTCGTTCCCTGAGAGAGATCTCCTTCCCCTCGGACACATCCGAGAGGAAATCCACCCCCCAGAGCACGTCGGGGGCATCCGATCCCGCCAGTTCGATCTTCCGGCTCTCCTGAAGCCCGGGGGCCAGGAACACGGCGTCATAATCCTTTCGAAGCGCTTCCAGGGCCATGTCCTTGCCCAGTCTCTTCCCGGTCTCCAGTTCAATGCCGATGCCCAGGACCCGGTCGATCTCCGAATCCAGGATCTCCTCCGGAAGCCGATAGAAGGGAATGCCGTAGCGCATCATGCCGCCCGGCTTGGACCGCGACTCGAACACCGTCACCTGGTGGCCCTTTTTTCGAAGGTAAAAGGCCGCCGTGAGACCGGCGGGTCCGGCGCCCACCACGGCCGCCTTTTTGCCCGTGGCTTCCGCCACCCGGGTGTTTCGTTCAAACACGTCACCGGCCTTGTCGGCAGCATATCGCTTGAGCGCGCAGATGCTCACCGGCTGGTTGACCTCACCTCGCCGGCACGCGGTCTCGCACGGATGCATGCAGACCCGGCCCAGAATCCCCGGAAAGGGGACCTTTTCCAGAATGACGGCGCAGGCCTCTTCCGGCTTTCCCAAAGCGATGAGCCGCAGATAGGACGGGATGTCGATCCCCGCGGGACAGGCCGATGTGCAGGGCGGAGGACCATCCGGCGGCATGACCTCCTCGGGCCCCAGGACTCGAAGGGGCCGCATGATGTCCAACACGGCGATGCCGTTGGGACAGACCGTCTCGCACCGGCCGCAGGTGGTGCAGATCCACGGCATTCCCGAGTCAGCGGCCTCCCGGGCCAGATCCATTTCGATATACCGGACGATCCTTCGAACGTTGAAGCCGTCCTTCCCGGTCACGGGACAGGCCGAGGCGCAGCAGCCGCACTGCTCGCAGGCCCGAAGCATGTCCACGTTCTTAAACTGTTCCGCCAGTACGGTATTCGCGTCCATTGGTCCTCATAACCTCTCATTCCAGGTTAAGCGCCTTGGCCATGTTTCGCATGATGTTGGCGAACTTGGGCCCATCCGCAGCCGAACACCAGTCCAGCCAAAGCCGATCCGGATCGTAGCCGTTTTTCTTGAGCCGCTTGCGTGCCCTCTTGATCCGTGTATCGCAGGCATAGTTCCCTGTGATGTAGTGACACGTGGGAAACTCGCAGCCGACCACCAGCACGCCGGCGGCCCCCAGTTCAAAGGCCCGCTCGATCAGCTTGATCGGCACCCGGGCCGAGCACATGACGCGAATCAGGCGACCGCAGGCAGGGTACTGGAGCCGGCTGACACCGGCCATGTCCACGCCGCCCAGGGCGCACCAGTGACAGACAAAGCCGAGGATCTTCTTGTCCGCATCCTCCTCCAGGGCCGCATCCACCTGGGCCAGGAGCTGCTCGTCCGAGTAATGCACGATGGTGATGCACTCATTGGGGCAGTCGGCCGCGCATAGACCGCACCCCTTGCACAGGGCCTTGATGACAGTCGGGTTTTTCTGCTCGTCGATCTTGATGGCCCCGTAGGGGCATCGCTTGTAACAGAGGTTGCACTGATTGCAGTTGGTGAGGTCGATGTCCGCGACGATCCCCTCGGCCTCGATAAAACCGTTCTTCATGGGAATGGAGGCCCGCATGGCCGCCCCGATTCCTTCTTCGCACGTCTCTTTGAGGGTCTTGGGGTTCTTGGCGCAGCCGCACAGGGCCACACCGTCCGCCGGGAAGTCCAGGGGACCGAGTTTGATGTGCCGTTCCTGGAAAAACCCCTCCCGGTTGGCGGACACCTTGAGCTGGCCCCGCAGGGTATCCACGGTTTCACCGCCGGTGAACCCCACGGTGAGGACCAGCAGGTCGGCGGGAATGACCAGGTCCCGTCCCAGAAGGATGTCGTAGACCTTCACTCCCAGGTTCCCGTTCTCCGGCGTCACATCGGGATATCGCTCGTCCGGGAACCGGACAAACCGGACCCCGGCCGCCTTGGCCTCCTGGTAGTGGACCTGTTCGTCCTTGATCAGGCTCAGGTCCCGGTAGAGGATGTAGACATTGGCATCCGGGAACTTCGTTTTCAGCGCCAGGGCATTCTTGACGGACACCGGGCAGCCGATGCTGCAGCACCCCCGCTCCGCGTTCTTGGAGCCGACGCAGTTGATGATGACGGCATTCTCGACGCCATCCAGCCGGTCCTCCTTGAGGAGCCCTTCCAGTTGGAGCTGGGTCACCACCCGCGGGTCGTTCCCGTACTGAAAAGCCCCGGCCTCCGGCTCGATCTCGCGCATGCCCGACGCCACGATCACGGTGGAGATGTCCAGGTTGACGGTCTCGTCTTCCCCGCCCCCCACCTTCAGCCCGACCTTGTAGTTTCCGATGTACCCGTCCACCTTCTCGATCTCCGCGTTCGTATAGATCGAGACGTTCGGATTGGCCTTCAACTGATCCATGCGGGCCTTCACCAGGTCAGCGGCGGAAACGGTTTCGTCGCCGTGGGCCACCGTGGAGATCCGGTTCAGAAGACCGCCGAGTTCGGGTCCCTTTTCCACAAGATGGGCCTTGAAACCCTGCTCGCCCACATAGAGGGCCGCACTCATGCCGGCCATGCCGCCGCCCACGATCAGACAGTCCTGGCCCACGGGAAGGCGGATCTCCTCCCCCTCCTCCAGGAGCGCAGCCTTGGCGGCACCCATCTTGACCAGGTCTTTGGCCTTGGCCGTAGCCTTTTCGGGCTCATTCATGTGAACCCAGGATGCCTGCTCGCGAATGCTCACGAACTCCAGCAGATACGGGTTCAGCCCCGCCTCCTTGACCGTCGCCTTGAACAGCGGCTCGTGGGTTCTGGGGGTGCATGACGCGATGACCACGCGATTCAGTTTCTGCTCCTGAATCGACTTCTGCATATTGCTCAGGGCGTCCACCGAACAGGACCATCTCCCCTCGTCCGCAAAGGCCACGTGGGGAAGGGTCCTGGCGTATTCCACCACCTCCGGGACGTTCACCACGCCCGCAATGTTGGACCCGCAATCACAGACGAATACTCCGATTCTCAGTTCGTCACTCATGGAACGTTCCTCATCTGATTCGCTCATCGATAGGCTCCGGTCCGGTCTCCCTTCATCAAGGCCCGGGCCGTTACCGATCGTCCTTTCGGGTCACTCGTTCACGACCGCCTTCATGCTGGCGGCCGTCGCCTGGACCACGGATTCGGAAATGTCGATGGGTCCGGTGGCGCCGCCGCAGAGGTAGATCCCCTTCACCTTGGTCTCCAGCGGAGCCAGGATCGGGTTCTCTTCTTTGAAGAAACCGAACTTGTCCAAATCGATGTTCAGGGTCTTGGCCAGGCGCTCGTTCCGGTCGTTGGCCACAAGCCCCGTGGAAAGCACGAGGAGGTCGAACTCCTCCTCCACCGGCTCACCGGTCTCCTGGTTTTCGTACCGGATGCGGACGTTCCGGGTCTCGGGGTCCTCGGTGACATCATAGGGCCTGGCCCGGACATACCGCACACCCACCTCGTTCGCCTTCTCGTAGAAGCCCCACATGCCTTTGCCGTAGGCCTTGAGGTCGTTGTAGAAGATCGTCGTCTGGACCGATGCATCGTGCTCCTTGGTGATAATGGTCTGCTTGGCCGCAATCATGCAGCAGACCTTGGAGCAGTAAGGCGTACCGTGATCCAGGCCCCGTCCCGCGCACTGGATCCACCCGATCTTGTGGGCGTGCTCCCGGTCCGAGGGTCGAACGATCTGGCCGCCCGTGGGGCCGCCGGCGTTCATGAGCCGCTCGAACTCCATGTTCGTGATGACGTTTTCACAGGTCTTGTAGCCGTGAAGACCGTCCGGAGGAACGGCGTCCTTGAGTCCGGAGGCAACGATGATGCTCTTCACGGTGATGTTCATGGTCTTGTTGGACTGCCAGAGCCGGACCGCGTCCTTTCCCTCCTCCTTACACGCCTTGACGCACAGGGCGATGGGACACTCACGGCACTGGCTGCAGTCCACCACGCAGCCTCCCACGCAGGACCCCTGGTCGTTCATTCGGCCGTAGCGGCAGTCCGGATCGATCACCGCCACGTTGGGAACGGCCTGGGGAAAGGGAATGAACGCCAGTTTGCGCGTTCCAAAGATCCTTCCGTCCATCTCGTCCGGAATGGTCACCGGACAGGCCTCGAAACAGGCCCCGCACCCGGTGCATTTCTCCTCATCGATGAATCGGGCGCGCTTGACCAGCCGGACCGCAAAGCCTTCGCTCGATTTCTTGACCTTCTTCACGTCCGTGTTCGTCAGAATTTCGATGTTCGGGTGGTTGTCCACCTCGTACATCTGCGGGGCCTCGATGCATATGGAGCAGTCGTTCGTGGGGAACGTCTTGTCCAGCCTCGCCATGATCCCCCCGATGCTCGGGGTGTCGTCCACGAGATAGACCTTGGCGCCGTAATCGGCGGCGTTGAGGGCGGCGTTGATTCCGGCCACGCCGCCTCCGATGATCAGTATCTCATTACCCATGTCTCTCACCTCAGTCGCAACCAGCGCCTCTTCCTTCCTCCAAGGGAAGGAATGAGGCGCCTCCTGGTTTGGATATGGAAATCCCCTCTGTCCATTCAACATCCGATGATGCCAGAGGGGATTTCCTGAAAAGACGTCCGGTACGGTTGGGATTCCGCTTCCACTCCAGCATGAGCACGAATACGAGCACGGGCACGAGCCGCAGCATGAGCTTCAACCATCGCTTCCGCTATACCAGGTTCCGGTTCAGATCTCGGTAATCAGCACAGCTTTCGATTTGCACACCGCTTCACAGGTTCTGCATCCGAGGCAATTCTGAGGCCGTACCGGAGTCGCCTTATGCGACACGTCGAACACATCCACTGGACAGTAGACCTTGCACAGTTCACATCCATCGCATTTCTCGGGATCGACATGAACCAGGTAGACTTCAAATGTCACGCGTTCCTTGGGCATGGATTCCCCTATATGACTCCCTGGGCGACGCCCGGATCGCTAGTCACAGATCAGCTCCGTGAGGACGCTGTTCATCTTCTTGGGATGGATAAACGCAAACTGCCCCTTGCGGAAGGGCCGAAGCACTCCGCCGTCGGGGGCCGGAATGAACGGATAGTCGGCCTTGAGGTCGTTCACCGCCTTCTCCGTGTTGTCCACGTTGAAGCTGATGATCATGACGCCCTCTCCGTTCTTTTCGATCCACTGGGCCACGGGTCCGTCCGGGGTGGTGGACTCCATGAGTTCGAAGCCGACTTCCCCGATATAGTACCGCGCCACCCGGATCTTTTCCGGTTCGTCCACGTAGGGGTCGTCCGGTTCACTCTTGCCCAGGACCGGCTCCCACACCTTGCGGGCCGCATCCAGGTCCTTCACGGCAATACAGATATGATCCACTCTGTTTACTTTCATGATCGACTCCTCATTATCGGGCGCATGTCGCCGCCGGCTCACCGCTTGGCAGGGATCCCGGGCCACGGGCCGGCTGTGCACCCGGCGTCCGGGATTCCGCGAAGGCGGGGGGCCGTTTCCAGCCCCCCGCCCCCTGACGGGCGAGGTTAGAACGTCACCTTGGCAAGAGGGACCTTAATGGCGCTGTCCGGACAGGCACAGCCGCACTCATTACAGTCCTCGCAGATGAACTCCGTGACCACGGGCCTTCCGTTCTGCACGCGGATGGCCGAGTCGGGGCAGACCTCCACACAGATGGGCTGGACCAGCCCGCCACACATGTTGCATTTTTCCATATCGATCTGAGCAGCCATGGTATCACTCCTCTTTCTTATTTTTTCTCCATGGAAAGCCTGAAAACCCACTCGCCTTCACCGCGCGGGATCGCCTTTTCCATCGTAATGGAGACGGGGCGGTTGAAGAAAATGCTCACATCCACGAGCATGGCCTGGTAGAGCTTCTCCCGGGTCCGGGCGACCTCTTCCATGGGCACGCCGAACGTCTTGGCGGCCGTGGGCCACGGATCACGGGTACAGCGAATGACGGCCTCGGTGGGATTCTCACCGGGTTCCACTCTCACGGCGGCCCCCTCGGTGGCCCACATGCCGGCAAGCGTCTTGGCGAGCATGCCGATAAAGGCCTCGTCTCCCTTGAGCAGATTCAACCGGGGAAGAATCCCCTTGCCGAGGTAAAGGCCAAAGGCCTCCGCGGCCTTGAGGCCCACGTCCATGGGATCGGCCTTGTCACCCGCCAGGTCCAGGGCAAACTCACGCCACCGGTAATACGTGTTGCAGATTTCACTCTGGGCCCCTTGCAGGTCTTTCCAAAGTTTCGTGATTTCCTTCTCGGCATTCACTGGCATAGTCTAACCTCCTTATATCCTGAGACCGATCCGGTAGCCGTCATGGACCGCACTGGACAGGTTACGGGGGACCAGGGCATCCCCGACCACGTACAGCTCGATGCCCTCGCTCTGAACGGCGGTCTTGAGCGCCTCGTTGGTTTCCCGCTCGGTGATGATAATCGTGTCACACTGGACCGGGAATCGATGTCCATCAAAGGTCTTCACCACGATCCCGCCGTCGCCGACCTCGTCAATGGTGCAGTCATTGTAGGCGGTGATGCCGTTCTGCCTGAGGTAAATCATGTAGCGCCATTTAAAGGACGGGTTGATGTCGAAACCCGCGGACTTGTCCTCTCCCACGAGGGTCACCTTCTTGCCTTCCTTGGCCAGCTTGAGGGCGACGCCGATCCCCGGCTTCCGGTTCCCCCAGACGACCACCTTGTCGCCCACCTGGGCCTTTCCGGACAGGACGTCCAGGACATTCACCACCTTCTTGCCGTCTTCATCTGCGCCCTTGAGCTTGGAGTAGACCGGACCCGTCGCCAGCACCACCGTATCTGGGGCCTCGTCCTGAATCATCTCCTCTGTCACCTCGGTGCCCAAGTGGAACTCCACGCCGTACTTCTCGCACATGGTCTTCTGAAAACGGGTGCAGGTCAGGAGTTCCTCGTCGCCGTAGGGCGCCTTGGAGGCCTCATTCAGGGTTCCACCCAACTCGGTCCTCTTGTCATAGACGCTGACCTGATGACCCCTCTCAGCGGCCACGTACGCGCACTCCAGGCCGGCAGGCCCGGCGCCGACAATCATGACCTCTTTCTTGTCGTCTTCGGCCACTGGCTGGGGGAAATAGTTCGGATCGTGCTCATGGGCACAGACCGGGCTGATGTAGCAGGTCATGGGGGCATCGCGGAAGAGCCTGGCCAGGCAGAGGTTGCAGGCCACGCAATGCCGGATCTCATCCTCCCGGCCCTCGAGGACCTTCTTGGGCATCAAGGGGTCGGCGATCATGGAACGGCACATCTCCCAGAAATCCAGTTCGCCCTTGGCAATGGCCTCTTCGGGGAACTTGGGGAGGAAGATACGGTAGGCCATCTGGATCGGGATCTTCACGTGCTCCTTGGCCCGCTTGGCCAGATAGAGCCAGTTGCCCTGGGGGATGTCCCGGCTGATCACGGGGAAGATGGACTCCTGCCATCCCAGGGTGCAACTGATGTAATCCACGCCCGCCTTTTCTGCGATCTGGTAGCTCTGCATGGATTCCTCGGGCGAGTTGCCGCCCACGTCGTCCAGCAGTTCCTCGGAACAGAGGCGGATTCCCACGGGAATGTCGGGACCCACGGCCTCTTTCACGCCCTGAATGATCTCCACCACGGCCTGCATGCGGCCCTGGATGTCACCGCCGTATTCGTCCGTCCGGCGATTCGTATAGCTCGAAATAAAGTTGGAGATGAGGTAGCCCACGATGCCTGAGATCTCCATGACATCGAACCCGGCCTCCACGCCCCGCTTGGCCGCATCGATGTGCTGCTGAACCACCTCCTTGACTTCGGCATTGGTCATCTCGGCCATGGGTTTGAAGATGCGAAGCCGTTGCGGAACGGCGGACGGTCCATGGCCCACAGGGACCTCGACGGCGCCCACGCGACCGCAGTCCATGAGCTGAAACCCGGCGATCGCCTTCTCACTGTGAATGGCCTCGGCGATTTTCTTGAGGCCCGGTATGAATTTGTCGTCCCAGCAGGCGGCCTGTCCCACATAGCCCTGGCCTTTTCGAGCCTGGTCCATGTAGACGCCCTGCATGAAGCAGAGGCCGCCCACGACGCCTTCGGCCCGACGTCGCATGTACTCCACGTCCGCGTCTGTGACAAACCCGTCATGCTGGTTCAGGTTGTCCTCGGTGGCGGCGTACTTGATGCGGTTCGGGACGATCAGGTTTCCGATTTGAATTGGCGTGAACAGATGGGGGTATTTTTTCGCCCCTGGGTATGATGAGTAATCCCACTCAAACAATTGTTTCGCCATCTATTTGTCCTCCTTTACCCTTTATTCTTGAATTATAGGACAACAAAAATAGCCTCCGCATGCTATAAATATTGTCCATCCCCGGGTCCCATCCTGGGCGCCTTCAAGACCACGAGGGATCGCCCCGGCTGCCAACCACCCTGTCCGAATACGCTGCACGTTCGATTTCGACCTTGCTCAGGGTGAATACTGTGTATTCAGCACGCCCTGTCAAACCCTTCTCAGGCGGCCTCGACGGCCTTGACGGGCCTTGCCCGCTCTGCGGCGGGGTCGGGCCGGAAGGCGCCGGCCAAGAGGTCAAACAGGCTGTCCAGGTTCTCGAACAACGAGTAAGAACAGTCCTTGAGCAACCACCGAGTGACCATGTGATCCATGGTCCCCACAAAGATGTCTCTGGCCACATACGGATTCAGGTCCGGACGCATCTCGCCCGACGCGCATCCCTCCTCAAAGATGTCCAGCAGGTAGGCATACAGACCCTTGACGTTGGAGTAGACCTCCGTGGCCATGAAGTTGGCGTTGGTCTTCAGGAAAAGATATACGACCTTTGCATCGAGAGGGGACTGTTCCACACGGCGCATGTACCACCAGAGGTATTTACGTAGTTTGTTGCAGGCCCCCTTGATTCCGAAAAGCTGTTCTTCCAGGTCCTCGATCAGTTCAGATACCCAGAGCTGCGGAATGGCCAGGAGTAGGTCCTCCTTGCCCTGAAAATACTCATAGAGCGCCGCGTCGGACACTCCGGCCTGCCGGGAGATGTCCGTGACGGTGGTCTTCTGATAACCTTGCTCGGCGAACAGCGTCCGGGCCGAATCGACGATTCGGGTGCGCGTGTTTTCCTTGTGGCCGTTATTGCTGCGATTCGCCATGGGCACAACCTAGAATGATTAGAACAACATATTGTGGTACCACTTCTATCACCGCTAACATATTGTATTTTTAAATTTATTTTTACCTAATATGGCTCAGATTCAAAGGCATCAGAGCGCGAAACAGCACGTCAGGTCCGAACGTCCACAACATATCGCCGGAGATTCTCTGTTTCCGTCCTGCAACCACAATCGTCTTGGCCCATTAAGTCTTGTAACCTTTTGTTATCTAATATATTTGGAAAATCTGGCGCTCCATAAAATCGTTTTTACCTAATACCATTAGGTTTTTAGCCTGTCAAGAAAAAAACCTCGGTTTTTTCGGGGGAGGCGTGCCTCGGGCCGACGATCCCTTTCCGTGATTCGAATGAAACCGCGGAAGGGTTGTGCCCTGGCTTCTCTCACGACTCATGCGGTCGATCGTTCGCTGGCTAATTTCGGAGCGTATGTTGTGTGACCCTCGAACGCTCTTCTCTTTTTCCGGTTGACATTCTGACCTTCTATTTGCTATGGAGGATTCGCGAAAGATCTTCACTTTTCCTCTTCTAATGCTGAATACTCCATCCGCGCTCCTTCTGGATAGTAACGGACCCGCAAAAACCCGCTTGACCGTCGGCGGTTAATATTCAAACCGTGAAATGATAGAGGTGTATGGCGTGATTCCGTCTGTTTATGAGTCCATCACGATTCGGATAATTTCACGGTAAAAACCCCATCCCTGTGTTTCTGAACCAATAAAGGAGGTGATACAGCCAATTCCCGAAACGTTGGGCCAAGGTGGCCGGGGACTGCGTGCCCGCCCGGCCGCGCCTGGATGGACCACCACCTGTGACCTTCCGGCAGGGAGGTCTCGATTCCGGGAACTCGATCCCGGGAGGAGGAATGACGATGAATTCATTATGGGTACTCGTTTGGTGGGCCGTTGTCGTGATTCTCGGCTACTGGGTGTACGCGGCTCATGTGGCGAAGAATGTCTTTGATGTGGATGAGAAGAGGGCCACACCTGCAAAGATGTACATGGACGGCGTTGACTTCATGCCCGCAAACAAGAATGTACTCTTCGGGTTTCAGCTCAACTCCATCGCAGGTGCAGCGCCGATCATCGGCCCTATCGTCGCGCTTCAGTGGGGCTGGCTTCCGGCCTTGCTCTGGCTGGGACTGGGCGTCTTTTTCATCGGCTGGTTCCACGACTTCTCCAGCGCCATGGTCTCCATCCGGCGTGACGGGGCCACGTTCGGCGCCATCAGTTACCAGTTGATCTCCCCGAGGGCCAGAAAGATCCTGCTGACGTTCGTCTATTTCTACCTCCTCCTCATCGCCTGCGCCTTCGGTCACGTGGTCACCAGCGGCGTGAGCGGGAATGCATCACTCCCCTTTCCGCTCCTGGTGGTGATCGCCGTGGCGTTCCTGGTGGGACACATGATCTACAAGGCCCGGGTCAACATCCTCATCACCACCGTGATCGCCATCGTCTCCATCTTCGTGGGCATCTATATCGGAAGTATCTGGCAGTGGAGCTTTTCCTACAACACCATCCTGGTCTGTGTGCTCATCTTTGGATATTTCAGCTCCATCCTTCCGGTGTGGCGGTTTATCCAGCCATACAACTACGCCTCCGTCTACGTGGTCTACTTCGGCATCATCGCGGGCGTGATCGGGATCATCATCGGCCACAAGCCCATGACCCTTCCCGCCGTGACGACGTGGAGCACGGCCGTGGGCCCGCTCTGGCCACTGCTCTTCGTGACCATCGCCTGTGGGGCCATCTCGGGGTGGCACAGCCTGGTCTCCAGCACGGCTACATCCCGGCAACTGGAGAGCGAGATGGATGTCCGGCCGGTAACCGCCGGCGCCATGTTTGCGGAGTTCACCATCTCCATCATCGCCGTTGTGGTCTGCGCCACGGCCTTTGCCGACAAGGCCGCGTATATGGAAAAACTGAGCAACCCGGTGGCCATCTTCGTCGGGGGTCTGGGGGGCGCACTGACGGCATTGGGGATTTCCCAGGGGTATGCCAGCGCCCTGTCCGGAATGATGATCATCATCCTGGCGCTGACCATCGTCAACCTGGTCTTCCGTTTCATGAAGGTGGCCACCGCCGAACTCCTGGGAGACTTCATGTCCATCGCCAAAAACCCGCACATCGCCACCATCGTGGCCCTCATCATCACCTGGGTGCTCATCAAGACCGGGACCTGGCTGTATATCTGGGTGCTCTTCGGCGGCGCCAACCAGCTCATGGCCTCCATGGCCCTTCTGCTGGTGACGCTGCATCTGGTACAGAAAGCCAAGAACTATAAGCTGGCCGTCTACCCGATGTTTTTCATGTACGCCACCACGGTCGCGGCCCTGATCTACACGGCTTTTTGGAAGCTCATTCCAGGGGCCATGGCGGGGCAGAAGGTCTTCGGGAATCTTTTTGCCGCAGCGGTCGCGATCCTTCTGGTGGTCCTGGCCCTGATCCTGGCGTGGGACGGCTATCACGCATTCAAGAGGTACCGGACGGAAGCAGGGAAGGAAGCGCCGGAACCGAGTCCGGCGGCCGCCTAGGCCGCGATGGCCTGCACATCACACCATGGGGATCGAGCGATGTTCTCTTCGTGGATACGAGCGCTCGGGGATCGCGCACGGGGTCTGTTTCTATACGGCCTGATGAATCACATGTATTCCGAGAGACGTTGTCTTGATGATCTCTTCGGCGTGTTTTTGTTCGGGCGGTCCATCGGGTTTCCTTTTCTTTTTAATTATTACCACATGAGGCTCCTGCCTTACTGTATCAGGCAGATGGTTCCATGGAAGAGACGGGTGTTGAAGGAGAGGGATTTTTTCGATCAGGTATATGACTGAACCGGGCGATCGGTTCAGGCCCGAAGGAAGGAAAAGCGATGACAGAGAAGGAAAAAGGAGAGAAGGGGCGGAAGAGGGGTGGACTGGTGGGCTTTTTCCGCGACTTCACGTACGGGATGGCCACCCACGGCATGGCGCGGCATGCACTCAAGACCCGCTCCAGCATGGAACACCTCTTCATCCTCATCACCATGGGGGATATGCTCGGTATCCCCATTCTCCCGCCCTACTATTCCCTGCGGCTTCTGCCCCATGTGGTGCCCCAGATCACCACGTGGAAACGCAGAATGCTGAGGGAGAAGGATTTTGTGGAGAGCATGTACTGAGATGCGCAGGACCAGACCCCGGTCTCCGGTAAGCGCCGTGTAAGGACGGCCGTTCCGGGGACCGGGCGACCCCTGCCCTGTTTCTCGCATCGGAAGGGAGGGCCCATGAGGCTGTCGGACATCTTCACCAAGCACCCGGATCGTAAATATATCATGTACGGCGGTAAAGGCGGGCTGGGCAAAACCACTTTTTCAGCCGCCACGGCGTACTATCTTGCCAAAAAGGGAAAACGGGTCCTGGTCTTTTCCGTAGACCCCCAGGCGTCCCTGAGCGACATATTCGAGCGCGACATCTTCGGCTGCGGCAATGTCGAGATCATGCCCAATCTTTTTGCCTGCGAGGTGGATGCGGACAAACGCATCGAGGCATACCAGCAGGAGATTCGTCAAAAAATCATCGACATGTACGGAATGAAACAAATTCCAGACGAAATCGAAAGCTATATCAAGGCATCATCGGCTGAACCCGCCATGGAAGAGAGCGCCATATTCGACGCAGTTGTAGACATCGTCGTCCAGGGAGATTTCGATTACTATATTTATGATCTTGTCCCTTTAGGTCATGCATTGTATTACCTTAGTATGGCGGATATCTATGATGCATGGCTGGAAAAAATAACCAGCTTACGGGAACAGATGATGGAATACGACAAAGCTATATCGACTATGAAACGAGACAAAGAGACTGAAACTGATGAGATATACAATGAATTAATGTATATTAAGAATCGGATCGGGAAATCCTCAAAGATCATGACCGACACGCAGCACACGGCGTTCTTTTTTGTGCTGACACCCGAGGAAATGATCATCGCTGACACGGAAAAAGCGGCGGAACTCTTTGCGAAACATCGAGTCCCCCTGGCCGGGTACCTGGTCAACCGCGTCGTCCGAAGAGAGCTTCTGGATCAGAACATCCCTCCTTACCTGAGGAACCGGATCGGCATGCAGGAACACGCGTTGAACATCATCCATGACAAACTGGGCGACAGGGTCCTGGCCATGGTCCCCGAGTTCGATTCCGAGATCAAGGGCCTCGCCACCATCAAGGCCCTCGCAGAGGAGATGTTCGAGGAGAAGATGCCATGAAAAGCACCATGTCGGGTTTTTTCGAGGAACATCCCGGGATGCGGTACACCTACTTCGGCGGCAAGGGCGGGGTCGGCAAGACCGTGGTGGCCGCGGCCGTGGCCTATTGGATGGCCAAACAGGGGAAGCGTACACTCCTCGCCTCCACCAATCCGGTGCACAGCCTGTCCAATCTTTTTCAGATGGATGTGTTCGGCAGGTCGGTCCCCATCCCCGGAGTGGAAAACCTCTATGTACAGGAGATCGACACCCGGGATACCATCGAACGATCCAAGAATGAGATCCGGGAAAAGATCGGCTGGTTTTTGAAGTTTGCGGATATCCCCGCCAAGGCCGAAGACTTCATCGAGTCCGCCACCATGAATCCGGCCTTTGAAGAATCCGCCATGTTCGAGAACATGATCAATCTGATCTTTGAAGACGAATTCGAGTTCTATGTCTTTGATACCGCTCCCACGGCCAATGCCAGGCGACTTCTCGGCATGTCCAAGGTCTACACCCTCTGGGTCGACAAGATGTTGAAGAGTCGTGACGAAGCGAAGAGTATGCGCTTGAGCCTTTCCTTTCGAAAGAAGCGTGTGGAAGAGGAGGAAGATCCACTCCTCGATTATCTGACCACCTTCCGGGACCGCATTGAGGCCATGCGGGTGCTCCTCACAGACAAGGAAAAGAGCGCCTTTTTCTTTGTCACCCTGCTGGAGTCCCTCCCCATCGCCGTGATTCGCCGGTTCATCGGCTGGTTTGAGGAGTTCGGCATCCCCATCGGAGGCGTGGTGATCAACCAGGCCATCGACCGGTGCGATGTCCATGACGACTCGGCCGAATTCGTCCTGAACCGGTGCCGCATGCAGGACCGTTACCGGGATGAGGTCTACCGGTCATTCGAGCATGTACGTGCGGAAATCCCCCTCTTCGACAAGGAGGTACGGGGCATCGAGATGGTCGGAAAGCTGTCCGAACCCCTCTTCTCATCCGCGGGGTCCGGAAGTTGACGTGGTGACGGATTCCCGGACCACCGGCACTGGATAGAGGGAAAGTAAGGGCCTTCACCTTCACAATCCACATGGTTTTTGTCTTCTCCGCGCGTCTCAGCGCGAGACAAAGGGGCCTTGCGATTCCATCCGGATGCTGATGCACCAGCGCGCAAAAAACCCGCGGATCGATATCATCGGTTTTCCCATGGACCTGGGCGCCGACCGGCGAGGTGTGGGCATGGGGCCCTCGGCCCTTCGCATCGCCGGGATACAAGCGCGGCTCCAGGATCTCGGATACGAGGTGGAGGACCACGGGGACATCCCCGTGGAGATCCGCGAGAGCCAGAAAATCACCAACCCCAACCTTAAATACGTGGAGGAGGTCCTGGACAAGTCCGAAAGGCTGGCCTTGTCCGTGAAGAGGTCGCTGGATGAGGGACACTTTCCCCTGACTGTGGGAGGAGACCACACGGTCTCCATCGGGTCCGTGGCCGGAATCGCCGCCCACTGCCGAGAGCAGGGTATTCGGCCGGGAGTCATCTGGATCGACGCCCACGCGGACATGAACGACGAGGAGACCACTCCTTCGGGAAACATTCACGGCATGGCTCTGGCCATCAGCCTGGGATTCGGAGACAGACGACTGACCCACCTGCTTGGGTTCTCACCCAAGCTCGAGCCTGAGCGGACATTCCTCATCGGCGTTCGAAGCATCGATCCGGAGGAGATCTCGGTGATCCGGAAGTCCGGGATCACCGTGCGCACCATGGCGGATATCGATCGCAGGGGGGTGGCCTCGGTCATCGAGGAAATCCTGGATTCCCTTCGAGAGGGGGCCGATGCCGTTCATGTGACCTTTGACGTGGATTCGGTGGATCCATCCCTGGCTCTGGGGGTGGGAACGCCGGTGCCCGGCGGATTCACCTACCGCGAGGCCCATCTCATCATGGAGACCATTGCGGAGTGCGGTAAGCTCTGCAGCATGGACGTGGCCGAGATCAACCCCACATTGGACAACCGAAACCGCACGGCCGTGCTCGCAGCCGAAATCGTGGCATCGTGTCTGGGGAAGCGCATCCTCTAGCTTCCAATTCAGCAATGGTCTTTTTCCAGGGAAGGACCATGCTGCAGCCCGTTGCCTTCCTTACCCGGCCGTTGAAAAACGCCCATCTGCTGCGTTTCGCTCATCCCTCGTCACTGCGGCGTACTGGCTTGTACGCCTCATTCCTCGGGATTTCGCAAGCCTTGCATCTGGGCATGTTGAGTCAGCCTGTGAA
>Ga0068712_1000688_pt1 | contig 59210 bp, 52 predicted proteins | sample MTBAKSrepl1MetaG_FD_62987 | JGI IMG/M metagenome (GOLD analysis project Ga0068712, IMG submission 62987) | Enrichment culture microbial communities from Arthur Kill intertidal strait, New Jersey, USA, that are MTBE-degrading - MTBE-AKS1... | ecosystem: Environmental > Aquatic > Marine >... | reverse complement strand
TATCCACCGCGCTTACAGGTCCTAACCGAGTTTCGTAAGTGACCGATAATTCTTTTATCTGCATTAAAATATCATTTTCGTTCATAAGTTTACCTCTCCGTCAATCGAGGATTAAGAATTTCCGAGAGGCTTTCTCCCAACATACTGAAAGCAAGCGTGACCATAGACACCATTAACCCTGGGTAAGTAATTAACCACCATGCACGCCGTAAATAATCTTGCCCACGCGCCAGATCGATACCCCAGTCTGGAGTATCTGGTGGTAATCCAAATCCGAGGAAGCTCAAACCAGCTTCCGTCAGGATGGCATCTCCTACATTCACCGAGAAAATGATCACCACAGAAGGAATCACATTCGGAAATATGTATTTTCGTAATATGGTAAACCAGGTGGTGCCCAGGCTGCGAGCTGCTTCTACATAAAGTTCCTCTTTCACCTGCAGGGTTTGACCTCGCACAATCCTGAAATAAGTCGGCACATACAATACTGCAATGGACACGATAATATTCCCTATACCTGGTCCCAGTACTGCTGCGATGGAGATTGCCAGGATTAAACCTGGGAATGAATATAAACTATCCATTAATAGTGTCAGGACACGATCTAACGGGCCACCAATAAAGCCACTGAACAATCCCAGGGGAACACCGACAATAAAAGATACCAATGCTGAACTGATACCCACAATGAGCGCAATGCGGGTTCCCCAAATAATACGGCTGAATACGTCCTGACCAATCTGGTTCGTGCCCATGAAAAATCCCTTACTGCCTTCTTCACGCAGCGTCCCCGCCACCTGTAAATTTGGGTAAACATCCAGAGAATCTTCAAGGACATCCGGGTCCACCACAAACCCATCAATCTCGCCATTATCCAGGGCGGCTAAACTTTCTTCCAATGTATCGTATCTTCGCTGTCGAGGTTGATACCGTACCCCTTCTGGTGCGTTATCATTCAATTCAATCAATACTTCTCGTAAAGCCTGACTGGCCGGGCTGCCAACAATAAAGCCGATGTTATTCGTTTTATCGGCTATATCTACCAGCGTTATTTCACCCCTCTCTACCTGCGATACCAGTACATATTCTGAAGGAGCCTTGCCAGGTTCCAGTAATGATGGACCCACTTCCGCTCTGGGATCATAAGGGGCAAACCATTGTGGAAAAATACCAACCAGGATAATGAATATCAGCAATAAGCCACTGATGGCAACAAACCACCAATCGCCACCATACCATTTCCGAGCAATAAACAATCGCCGGACAAAACCAACACGATCCAGATCGAGCATCCAATCCGGTACTTTTTCAGTCTTTGAGCTGTTCTTTTCAGGTTCCATAGTTAATCTCTCTCATAGAATTATTCATTAGTAACGGATGCGTGGATCAATGAACGCATACAAGATATCCATCAAAAGGCTGACAAAAGCGACAAATAACGCAAAAACACCAATGGTAGCCTGGACAGCAGTATAGTCACGTAACTGGATTCGTTCCACAAGATATCGACCTACCCCGGGCAATGAAAATGTTGTTTCCGTCAGAACAGCTCCTGCAAGCAAAATAGCGAACTGCAAACCTAGTAATGTAAGAATGGGAATAAACGTGTTCCTCAAAGCGTGTTTATATGTCAATCTGTTCTCCGGCAAACCGCGCGCTCTTCCCGCTGTAATGAAATCGGATTGAAGCATTTCAATCATATTTACCCGTGTGAGTCGGACAAAAACCCCGGTCAATGCCAGTCCTAGAGTCACCGATGGTAAAACTAAATGCATGAGTGCTGAGCCAAGGGCCGGCCAGTTTTGGGTTAAGATGGCATCGATCACATAGAAATTTGTGATGGTCTCAAAGTTGGTCATTAACAGGGTATCCATCCGTCCCGCTAAAGGAAAAATTGGTATTCTTACAGAAAGAAGTATTTGAAATAATAAACCCATAAAAAAGACTGGAATAGAATAAACCACAATACTTAACAACCGGATGATGTAATCGATTGGCTTCTTGCGGTTTTTGGCGGCGTATGAGCCAGAAAATATTCCAATCAGAGCTGTCAAAGTAATGGCAGGGATCGTCAATTCGATGGTTGCGGGTAAACGTTCTCCCAACTCATCTCGAATAGGTCGTTCTCCCTGTGTGAGAGCAGTACCAAAATCAAGTGTTACCATATCCCAAAGAAAATCAAAATATTGCACGTACAATGGACGGTTCAACCCAAGGCGCTCTCTCAGAGCATCTGCCTGTTCGGCACTGACCCTGGGACCTAATTGTGAACGAATAGGATCACCAGGTAAAATTCTCATGATAAAAAAAATCATGGTAACAAGAATTAGCACCATCGGGATCGTTAACAACAATCGGGTGATTATAAATCTACGTAAAGATGCCGACATCGAACTCTCCAATTTTCAAAATAAAAGGGGGCAAGGTTTCCCTCGCCCCCGATTGTTAATTTCTTTTTTATCACCAGATTTAGATTTTTTGTCTTACAAGGATCAATCAGGCGATATCCAATTCGAAAACCGTTGAGGGCTTATTCACCATATGGAAAAGTGTGATTGAACACCATATAACGTAATGCTGGAGCATCGACTTTATCAACAGTGACACCATCAACGCTCTGTAAACGAATGGCTTCCACTGGACCTAAAGTTCGCCATGCAACATCGATTTCACCTTTTTCAATGGCGTTGGACATGGTGGTTGGATCAGCAAAGTAGCGAATGATCACTGTTTTGATCAATGGTGGTTCGCCAATATAGTTCGGATTGGCTTCCAGTACCATTTGTTGACCAGGTTCATGAGATACCATCTTGTATGGTCCAATACCATCCAATACCGTTGGGAATTGATTAATGGTATCCACAAATTCATTCGGGTTGGCTGGAACAAATGGAGCTGTGGCAGATAATGCCGGGAAGAACCCGAAAGGTGCTTTCAGATTGTAAGCAACTGTCATATCCTCCACTGCTACTACACTATCAACATACAACTGGATCAAACCAGAAACCTGACCTTCCAGTGAATTCAGGCGATCCCAGGAGTCCACATATGTTTGAGCGGTTACAGGTGTGCCATCAGCAAATGTCAAACCCTCTTTGAGTGTAAAGGTAAACGTTAACCCATCTTCACTTACAGTTGGGAAATCAGCTGCTGCACCTGGAACCAATTCTGAAGTCCCGGGGGTGTATGAAAGCAGTGCCATACCGGTATTTTTGATGATTTCCCAGTCATGGGTCGCATATGCATCCGCTGGATCCAGGCTGTTCACTTCATCAGTTGTACCAATGATGATGGTATCGGTGTTGCCAGCAGCTGGTTGGGCATCGGGACCAAAGGAAAGTACATTGTAGTTGAATTCAAATGGTGGCCCAACCACAACACCTTCCACACCATCTCGATAGGAAACAAATTCAGGTTCCCAGAACAAAGGAATGGTGGGAACATCTTCAGCGTACAATTCACCAATCTGTTGATAGAGTGATTCGCGCTCTGCAGGATCAGCGGAGGATGCGGCAGCTAATAATAGGGCATCCATTTCTTCATTACAGTAGTTAACGCCATTATCAGGTGATTGAACGCAGGATGCAAATGGTGATAACCAGTTTTCGGGATCAGCAAAATCCGGGAACCAACCTAACATAAAGAATGGCAATTCACCAGCAACAAATCCATCTACATATTCTGCCCAGTTCAAACTCTTGAGTTCAACCTTGATCACGCCAGTCTCTTCCAATTGTTCTTTAATAACCTGCATGACATCAGCGGTGGTGGTGCCGTAGTGTTCAGGGGGATACCATAAAACAAATTCAAATGGCATTTCCTCTGAATAGCCTTCACTCTTAACCAGTTCAATTGCCATATCCAGGTCACGGGTTCCGTATTTATCCAGGAAAGGTTCTGTGGCATAAGGATAACCTTCGGGGACCATGTGATAAGCAGGAATATTGCGACCTTCAAAAACACGGTCGACAATTACTTCACGGTCAATAGCAGCAGCGATTGCTTGACGTAGTGGTTGCGTCCACAAAAATTCCCGGTCGGGAATTCCAGCTGGTTCTTCAACCGCAGGTTCTTCAACCGCTGGCTCTTCGACAACAGGTTCTTCGGCAACCGGTTCTTCAACCGCAGGTTCTTCCGCAGCAGGCTCTTCTGTAGCAACCGGTGCTGCTGGTTGGCAGGCAACTAAAAGCATGCTGGCAACCAGAAACATAAAAATTACACTAAAAAGCGTTTTGGATCTCATTTTCTTCCTCCTAATTTATTAAAAAACTTGAAATTGTCGATATGGGGTCGTTAAGAAGTTTACTCTAAAAAGATACACCTCCTCTTAATAAAAAACTTTGGAATTTAATCTAATTACTTTATTCAACCATTTTACGTGCCATTTGTCAATACCGCCTATGGATAATTGTCACCTGGTCATTTGGTTGGGAAAAATTGAACAATCTGTCTGTCTTGACAGTGTTCTCCCCTGCATGTATAATCCAGGTCGATATACTCCATGGGGGTATATTGGTAAATCTTGAGCTTGAGGTGAATGAATGCCATTATATGAGTATGTTTGTAATGATTGTGGACAACCCTTCGAAAAAATGATGCGCTTTAGCGAGTTAAATCAATCTCCCAGTTGCCCAACCTGCGCTGGAAACAATACCAGAAAACAAATCTCATTATTTGCCAGTTCAGGTTCATCCTCTTCGTCGAATTCTTCCAGTTGCGGCAACAGCCCCACAAGCCGCTTTCGCTGAGGTGGATAAATCGCCTGCGTGTCAGGCAGAAATCGAAATCGTATGCAACTCACCGATAATCAGGCGAAAGACAAGTTAATCAACCGCTTACACCGTATTGAAGGTCAGGTTCGCGGGGTTCAGTCGATGATATCTGATGAGCGTAATTGTCGTGATATTTTACAACAATTAAGTGCGATTCGCTCAGCCGTACAGGGAGTCAGCTTACTTCTGCTGGAGGACTACATGTCCGATTGTTTTGTGAACCTGGAGGAGAAAAATCCCCAGGAACGTGACGAATTATTCAAAGATCTTATTCAAATACTGGGTAAGACCCCCTGAGAGAGAAAAATTATGGCAAATGCAAAAATAATCTGGCAACCGGGAGGAAAGACCTTTATTGGGATTGATTCAACCAATCACTCTGTCGTTTTATCCACGCCTGCTGAAGGTGTGGGAATGAAACCCTCTGAATTGTTACTGGTTGCTGTTGGATCCTGTACCGCCGTGGATGTAGTCAACATTCTGGAAAAGAAACGCTTTCAATTAAATCGGCTTGAAATCCAGGTCAGCGCGGAGCAGGACGCCGATCCTCCCTGGACCTTCCGTAAGATTCACATCCATTATATTTTGCAAGGTGCAGAATTAACCGACAAAGCGGTTGAACAGGCCATTCAGCTTTCCGAAGAGAAATACTGTTCGGTGTCAGCCACCGTTCGGGAGACAGCAGAAATCAGCACCTCTTACGAACTTCTGTAATGAATAATTTGATTTAAGGCAAATCTGCCGGGCTAACACCTAATTCATCCGGCATGAAGCGCATCCCTTTGAGTTCTTTAAAGGTCAGGTACTTGCCTTCCAATTCAGGCCGTACTTTCCTCAAAGCTTCATATAAATAGGTATAACTGGTCATTACCCGGACTTTCCAGTTCAGGTTCAGATTACGGGCTACCTTCTGAATGCTGGTTCCATCAGGTCCCTCAATTTCGATGAAATTTCCATACGGTAACTCATCCAGCACAACCAGGCAATCAAGCAGTGAATAGGTGGTGCGGTATTTTTCGTATGCCATCACCACTTCAAATCCCAGTCCTTCCAGTAATGTCCGGGCTGTATCATAATCATCCACCAGCACTTCGATTTCCTGGCGGATACTGACCGGTTTACCAGCTTCCGCTGCACCTTTGAATGTAAGAATATTTTCTTTGTCTTTCCGCAAGCGTAAAACATGACGTTGATTGCGTAAACGCCCATCAGCCGTATCGAAACGCAGATTGGACTCAAAACATCGTTCCTGCAGCAATGTGCCGCCTAATTCCAGAATTTTTTGCTCGATTTCTTTCAAAGATAGCACATAAAATTTCACTTCAATTTCAACATCATTGTTATTCTTCACTTATCATCCTTTTGGCGACTTGTTTTTTGTGAGGTAAAAATAGCCAAATACAAAACCTAAGTAGAAAATGGTCGCCACAATCCTAAATGGCAAATTATAAAAAGCAATGCTGCTCTGGGAAAAGACCAGGTAATCCAGCCACCAGCCGACTGTCAGGATCACGAGACTGATTTGAACATATTTCTGGCTCCATGGAAATCGCAGCCAGGTGCTGAGCGCAGCGATGGTGCCAAGGACCCCAATCACCGCACCACTGATCAAACTATACCACGGACCTGGCCTGACACCAAACCGTAGCAGTGTTTCCCATTGATAGATGCTCTGGTATACCCGCAGCCAACCCATCACAGCCATGATTGCGAGTGAGAGTATGATGAGCTTCAGTAAGAATGGTCGTTTCTTTTTCAATCTTTCCGTACTGCAGGAATTGTACTCGATGTCTGCTCAGGCAGAAAAATTCGTATCATCTTTCCAAGGCGGTTTATAGCTCTGGGTGGATTATGGGGCAAACTGAAATTCCCACAAATGCACATGCGCTGGTTCTGCATTATTCAGATTGGTAATCCTTACATCCACCCATGCCGCAGAAGTTATTTCTGGCAATTCCAGTTCCACGAAACGCGGTTCAGAAGCTTCATTTAGATTCATCAGCATGGGGATTGGTTCCTTTGCTCCATCTGGCCAGACCTCAATTTCAATTTTTGTTGGTTCTCCTCCCACCCGCAGAATCATGCTGGAAACCTGACGTGGCTGTGAAAACCGCACAATCACCTGAAATGGATTTGCTTCCCAGGTTCGTACCAGCGTAGACGGATCCCCATCAAAGATATTCTGAATCTCTCCCATGTCCAGCGTGGAGTGCTCAACCTCTATTTCTTCCCCAGCTACCGTGGAGACTCTGCCTTTGTTCAGGATACGTCGGGCAGCCAGTTCTGCAGCAAAGATTTCTTCAATATTTTCAACATAATCCAAGGTTGTGAAGTAAAAACCAGGCTCTCCATTCGGAAGTTGAATCACTTCTTGAATTTGTATATTTGTGAACTTTTGACTCTCGCGAACATTCTGCATCTCTTCCGGGATCATCACAAATACCATTTCAGGGTCAATATTCCGGTACTCAGAAATATATCCATCAATGCTGCCCATCTGAAAGGGCAACGGATCATCAAAGAAGAATCGTGCCAAAACATCCGCACTGTTTGCCCAGGTAGATGTCACGTAGAATTTCTTCTCCGGGTTATTAATCAATTCTTCTTCGATCGTTCCAAATACCTGTCTGGCTCCATATTGCATACCGTACATGCCATAATTCGTAAACCAGGTCGGTCCGTTACATAAGGCATCTTTGAGCATGCTGATATTCAAAATACTCAATAATACAAATATGCCAATTCCTATACCAGGAGCGGTCAGGCCAGAAGGGCTGATACGACTGCTCATCTTTCTTTCCAACCATTGCCAGAATATGATCAATCCCATGCTGGTCAAGACACTCGCAGGGATCACCATCACCAATGCGCGCGTGATACCCAGTTGCACCAGTGCAGCACCACTGGGAGCTACCAGCAGCATAATCAGGATCAACCGGGCAAAGGATTGTTTGACATGTCTGATACACCACAGGATGCCAATCAGGGCAAATGGCATTCCTGGCAACCATAAATGCCCATAATCTTTCATCAGATGGCGCTGTAAATCAATATCATTTGGCAGATACCAATACAGCGGATTCAATCCGCGCAGATATTCTCGCAGAAAACTCAACCATTTTTCTCCCAATGGAATATCCTGCACCCAATAGGAGCCCAATATTTCTAAATGTCGTTGTGTTTCACCCGGATAGTCCAGGGAATGACGCAGCAGCGGGATCAGAAACACAAGCCCTATCCCGATTGCTTTCAGAAAAACGGATTTGTGTTGCCAGTGGAAACGCCAGTCACTCAGCAAGAATCCTAATAATGTAAGACCTGAAACCATGCGCATGGGGCTATAGCTGTAAAAAGCCAGTGCTGCCAGAACTGCCGCAGCATACAAAAAGCGCAGATTGCCATTTCGATACAACACGTAACATCCGACAAAACCAGCATAAAAGGAGACTGCCATGGCGGTTTCAAAAGCGGTACGGGAATGTAAAAACCAGGCCGGCATTAATGACAGGATCAAAATCGCCAACCAGCCAAATTTACGCTTATAACCTTTTTCAAGCATCCCACCCACACCAACCGCTGCCAGAATCGTCAACACAGCGGCTGCGCCACGGGTTGCCCAGATTTCTTTCCCGAAAAGCCACACCGGTAAAACCTGAAAATAGACTGAAGTGCTCAGATTGTACTGGCCACCATTTTCAAAAAACGTGGGTAAGAATTCATCGCGATGGTTAAAAAAATTATCCCGAATCAAGTCTACTGCGAGCACACTTTGAATGGCTTCATCCCCTAAAAAGTTAATCGGGAAATCTTCAATTCCAATCAACCGCACCAGCAGATACACCAGCAATGCCAGCATAAATCCCAGTTTGGATACTTGCCTTCCTTTGAGTGGAAAAGTCTTGCCTGCCTTTTTTGAGTCCTGCCTGCGGGTGGGGCTCAACACCTCGGTGTAACGAAACTGGCCTTCATGGTCGAGATGATTGCAAATCACTTCGACTTCATGATCGGGTGGCAGATTAACTTCAATGATCAATTTTTTATCCACCAGTTTGTGAGTGGTCAAATCAGGTTTGGGTGAATTCTGGATGTCGTTTTGCATTCATTTTGATTATAGCATTTTGAATTTAAGCGGACTACGTCACTGACATATGACATCAGTGTATGATCTATTGGGGCAATTGGGTGTTTTTGGCGTGCGGCTGCACGCCAAAAACACCCTGGCCACTCATAATTGAAAGGATTCACATCAGTTCGGTAGAATAATGGGATTATGATCAAAAATGCCGTAAAATTAGAGGCACATCAAGTCAACGAGCATTGATGAAAAAAGCGAACAAAAGCAGGTATTATGAGTGAAGAAATCACCCCCGAAATTTTCAATCATCTTGTCACCCTGGCTGCCCTGGAATTGGATGAAAAACAGGCAGCCTATTTACGCCGTGAATTGAACCAGCAACTGAAAGCCATTCATGAATTGGAAGCTATACCCCTGGATGAAGATTTGAAGGTCACTACCCATGGCGTCTCCTACAATCTGGCGAATAGCCCGGCATTGCGTGAGGACACCTGGCAGCCCCATCCCAACCCGGATGAGATCCTGGCGCAGGCTCCTCAGGTGGATGAGCATTACATCATCGTGCCCGATATCCCACACGAGAAACTGGATTAAGCCATGGAACTTTGCGATCGCTCAGCCCACGAATTATTGGATTTATTACGCAGTAAGGAGGTATCTGCTCAAGAAGTTGTGCAAAGCAGCCTGCAACGCATTGCTGCGGTGGATGGACGCCCCGGTAGTCTGGATTCAGGGGAAGAAACCGAACAGGACAGGGGCACAGTACACGCCTTCATCTCTGTGACAGCCGAACAGGCGCTGGAACAGGCAAAAGCCATTGACCAACAACGGGCAAAAGGCGAACCGGTTGGGCTTCTGTCCGGGATTCCCTTTTCCGCTAAAGATGTCTTCTGTGTCAAAGATACCTACACCACCGCTGCTTCCAAAATCCTGGCGAATTTCAAAGCGCCGTATACCTCCACTGCCGTGGAACGCCTGCAGAAGCAAGGCGCTATCATGTTGGGTAAGGTCAATCTGGATGAATTTACTTACGGCTCCTCCAATGAGTCGACTGCCTTCCAACCCTGCCCACGCAACCCCTGGGATACCAGCCGTGTGCCGGGTGGCTCATCCGGTGGCAGCACTGCATCGGTAGCTGCCGGTGAGGTACCTTTCTCACTTGGCACCGATACCGCAGGTTCCATCCGCCAACCAGCAGCCTTCTGTGGCGTGGTGGGTGTTAAGCCCACCTACGGGCGTGTCTCACGTTATGGCATCATCGCCTTTGCCTCCTCGCTCGATTGCCCGGGTCCAATCGCCCGGGATGTCACCGATGTCGCTTTGATGCTGCAAGCCATCGCTGGGGCTGATCCACATGACAGCACCGCTGCCAACGTGCCTGTACCGGATTACCTGGCAACCCTCGAGCAGGGTGTTAAGGGTAAACGCATTGGCTTGTCACCTGATTATTTCCAGATCAGCTATATGGATACCGAAAGCGGCGAGATTCATCAGAAACCCGTGCAGGAGGATATCCGCGCTGCGGTCTATCACATTGCTGAAGTGCTGCGCAGCATGGGCGCAGAGATCATCGAGGATGTTCCCATGCCCAACACTCGCTACGGCATCCCGGCGTTTTTCGTCATCAGCCGGGTGGAAGCTGCTTCCAACCTGCACCGCTATGATGGCGTCAAATATGGCTACCGTACCCCCAGCACCGAAGATGATTTACGCGTCATGTACCGCAAGACCCGTAACGAAGCCTTTGGTTTGCAACCTAAATTGCGCATCCTGATGGGTATGTACGTCAGTGCCGCTCAATACTCGGAACAGTATTACAACCGTGCCCTCAAAGTGCGCGCTTTATTACGCCGCGATTTCGACCAGATCTTTGATCCACAAAGAAAATACCGTCTGGATGCTCTGCTGACCCCCACCACCCCGACCACTGCCTTCCCGATTGGTGCGATCTATGGTGACTCTGTGTTGATGCAATACGCCGATCAGTTCACTGTCACCGCCAACCACGCCGGCATCCCCGGCATCTCTCTCCCGGGCGGAATCGCTTCTGACGGCTTGCCCATTGGTGTCCAGTTGTTGGGTCCGGATTACTCTGAGCACACCCTCCTGCAAATGGGACGATCTTTGGAAATCGGTACGCAGGATGAAGCCTGGCGGACGCAAAAACCAGCTGTTTTACGCTGAGGTGGAAACATGAAAAACGATAACCGATCGACTTTACAAACCAGCTCCAGGAGGATTGGATGACAGATTACGAAGTTGTAATAGGCCTGGAGACACATATCCAGTTGAATACCAAAACCAAGATATTTTGCGCCTGCAAAGCCGACTCCTGGGATGATGAACCCAACACCAATATCTGCCCGGTCTGCACCGGATTGCCTGGCGTATTGCCTGTGCTGAACAAAGCCGTGGTGGAGAAAGGCGTACTGCTGGCGAAAGCGATGCATTCCGATATCCGCATGCGTTCCTTCTTTGATAGGAAGAATTACTTCTATCCCGACCTGCCCAAAGGCTACCAGATCTCCCAATATGACCTCTCGCTGGCCAGCGGCGGCTATCTGGATATCCCCATGCCGGAAGGCTACACCCGCCGGGTGACCATCCACAAACTGCACATGGAAGAAGATGCTGGTAAAACCAAAAACGCTGGCAACCTGCGCCTGATCGACTTCAACCGCTGTGGCGTCCCACTGGTCGAAATGGTCACCGGGCCAGATTTGCGCTCGGCCAATGAAGCCGCACAATACCTGATCCGTTTGCGCCAGTTATTGCGCTGGTTGGGCATCTCCGAAGCCGACATGGAAAAAGGCCACCTGCGCTGCGATGCGAACGTCTCCATCCGCCCCAAAGGCTCGGATCAGCTCTTCACCAAGACGGAGATCAAGAACGTCAACTCGATCGACAATGTGAAAAACGCCATCGAGCACGAAGTTGAACGCCAGATTCGCGAGGTGGAAGCCGGCAACCGCGTGCACGCCTGGACATTAGATTGGGATGAGGAGAAGAACGAGTTACGCAAAATGCGCTCCAAGGAAACCGAAGCCGATTACCGCTACTTCCGCGAACCGGATCTGCTACCTCTGGATCTGACCCAGGCATGGCTGGATGAAATTCTAAAAGACTTCCCCGAACTCCCATTGGAACGCAAAGCGCGTTTCATTTCTGAGTACAAACTACCCGAATATGATGCGGATATCCTGACGGGCGAACGCAATCTCTCCGATTATTTCGAGACCGCCGTTCAGGTCTACGCCGGTGATCCCAAAAAGGTCTCTAACTATCTGATGAACGATATTTTACGCATGCTCAACGAAAGTGGCAAAACTGCCAACCAGTTGAAACTCACGCCTGCCTACCTGGCAGAGATTCTCAAAATGGTCGATGCCGGGCAAATCAACACTTCCACCGGCAAAAATCTGCTGGAGAAAGTGGAAACCAGTGGTAGATCCCCCAAGAGCATTGTTGAGAGCGAAGGATTGGGACTGGTCAGCGATGATTCTGCCATCCGGGCGGTGGCTGAGAAGATCGTGGACGCCAACCCCAAAGAAGTCGAGACCTTCCGCGCTGGCAAAGAAACCCTGATCGGCTGGTTTACCGGACAGGTGATGCGTGAAATGCGCGGCAAAGCTGATCCCAAACTGGCAACACAGATTTTAATGGAGTTGCTGAAGAAGTAATCGAGCCAGGATAAGTTAAAAAAATCAATAATTCTAAAACAGAGATAGTTCATCAACCGCATGGAAATGAAGGCTATTCATTAATTCCATAAACGCACCTATGGTTGATTCACGATCAGATGAAGCAGATATGATTATGGAGCCAGTTGTATCAAAGTAAATATTTTTGGTACTGGTTAGAAATCTCAGTTCATATCCCCCTTCATCGTCCGTCTTAAGAAATAAGGAAACCGGATAGCCGTCCAGAATGGTAGTCTCGCTGATTAATGTGTATTCCCCGCTTGTCGTTAATAAATTGTATTTTTCATCGTATTTTATTATGGTTTCTGAAATGTCCGGATAATAAACAATGCTGTACCTTAATGTACTGATTTCTCCATCATTCATGTCAGGATTTTTGACGCGGACATAAAACATTCTGGTGCCATCATCGGCAATTAAATCAGTGTATTCCTGGTCAAGTATTAATGCTTGCGCTTCAGGATAATCAAAAATAAAATCAAAAAGGTCTTCCTGATAAATCTCTCCCTGAAATGGGTTTGCAGTTGGAATCGGAATGGGTGTTTGTGTGGGAATAAGCGTTGGTAAAATGATCTTCGTTTTATGAACGGTAGGAGTTGGTTTTACCATACGGTCAACAGGAACACTGGAAATTGCTAAGGTAAAACAAATCAAAGAATTTATCACTGCCCCGTTTTTATTCATTCATTTTTCCCGGAAACAACTGATAAGTTCATTATAGGGATTTTTTGTGGTTCTGAACTTATCAGTTTTGTAATCCGACAACACCACCGAAAATAACAAGAAATTTAAACTTATGGAATCTCAATCAACTGCTTATCGAGATCTGAAAAATAATTCAAAAAATCATAACGAATAGCCGCACTGATATCCGGTAGAAGCATGAATGGGTTCACTTCTGCCATGAAAATCGTAAACAGATGTTGAAAAAAGTGGATGAAAGGGTCTTTTGTCATAAAAGTAGTTTTCTGTGTAAATGTGTCATAATGTGCATAGATCGCCGGATCACTCAGAATAAAAACACCATCTGGTACAACACCTGAAGTTCCCTTTTTGGCTGTTTGATAAAGTTTCAAAAATTCATCCTGATCTACCGAATTACAATATGAGAAGATAAAGGACTTTGGTACGATTCTTGATTTCAATTCCATGTAATCCTGGGAGTTATTAGCCAAAATATTGTGTTTAGTCGGCTTCAGATTTTTTACGCTGGCACAATTAATAAAAGCTTGTCTTAATTCAATCGATTTATTCCTGGGTAATACTTCAATCGTCGCAATTACACTTTCAAGCATGTAGGTATTTTGGTAATCAGGTGATCTGAAAACCGGATAATTGGATCGATACAGAACAATGTCTTGTTTCGATGATTTTCGACCTGAAAAATCGACGATTTCACCAGCAGCAATATCAATGTTTGAGGGTAAAAATCTTTGTAGAAAATCCATGATGAAGAATAATCTCAAAGAAATTTGATTGGTAGGATCATCTGGAAGCTTAGAATAATCCTTAAAAAATTCCGACAATGATTTCTGTGTGTTTCTGCAAAACTCTAAAAAAGGGAACATATCAACTCCTAATTTTTTTATTGGATAAGTTGATTTTATTGTACTATAAATAGAAAATTTTTTCTATATAATTTAAGATTAAGACAGAAAATTTTAAGAATAGAGATTTTCTGAACATTTTTCAATTTCTTCCATATAATTAACCTGGGTTATCATTAAACAGTGAATCCTTTCCAAAACCATCCGATCATTTATATGGTTTTGTAATCCAATGAGGTGAGTTATGCCGAATAAGAACAGGTACGAACGTCAATTCTTCGCTGCCTTACAGGATATTTTCGTCGGGGCAAAGGTGGAAGGTGACTCCGGGTTTGTCAATCTGATGCGCATAAAAGCGCGTTATTATGAACAGGGTGTTTTTCCACACCTGAAAGCGGACATTGATACAGCTCTGATACCATTTCCGGATTTTCGTGAAGAATTATTCGACAAACTTTACACCTTTTTTTCACGCTACTTCAGCGAAAGTGGCTCCATTTATTTCCGCCATACCCCCAATCACCAGAATATTTATGAGAAAGTCTATACGGATGACCGCGATGTGATGTTATTCTGGAAAACCCACATGCTCTATTATGTGAAGACTGATCGGATTTTCACCAGTCTGCGGGTTGAGGTGGACGATCTGGTTTTCTTTTTCGATGCCGGGCAGATGACGCTTAAACGTGCGAATGAAAAGAGAGAGGTTATTTATTCCTTCCTGCAAAAAGCACAGGATGGCTCATTACATTTTTCGGTGGAATACTCAGAACGGGGTAAAACCACCAAAGTGGATGATATTCTGCGTGAGGTTAAGCAGGCCGGCGTTAAATTGGACGAGGACACCCTCACCAGGGCTTTCCGGGTATTTGAGAAGCAGAGTGAAGTGGATTTCTTCATCAATAAAAACGCCAGAGCCTTTCTGGAAGAACAATTCGACCTGTGGATGTACCAGTACCTGTTTGCCGGTCAGAACGTCTGGCGCGCAGAACGCCTGGCACAATTGCAAACCTTGAAGGATGTTGCCTGCAAAATTATTGCTTTTATTGCCCAGTTTGAAGACGAACTGGTGCGCATCTGGAACAAACCAAAATTTGTGCGTAACAGCCATTATGTGATCACGCTGGATAAAATCAGCGATGAGACCTTGCTGGATAAGCTGCTCAACCACCCGGGGATGGCAGCCCAAATCCAGGAATGGGTTGAACTGGGTATGGTTGAAAGTGGTTTTGACCCGAATTTTCTGAAAGAAAAAGATCTGACAGGCGAGATACGCCAGCGCCAATACCAATTTCTGCCCTTTGATACCCGCTATTTTCCTGATCTGGAGTTAAAAATTCTGGCATTGTTCGATGATTTGGACCAGGCATTGGATGGTTGGTTGATCCATAGTGAGAATTATCAGGCGTTAAGTACCCTTTCGAAAAAATATTACAATAAGGTTCAGTGTATTCATATTGATCCTCCTTACAACACTGAATCAAGTGGTTTTCTTTATTCGAATAAATATCAGCATTCGAGCTGGTTGTCAATGATGGAAAATCGAATAAATAGATCAATGGAATTTTTAAATCTCACGGGGTGTTTTATTTCTCATGTGGATGAGTTTGAAATTGATCATTTGCACTCATATTATCGTAGCTTGGCTTTCCCTTATCTAGGAGTTATAGTTTGGGATAAAAAAAACCCGATGATGGGAGGAAAAGGAATCGCCAATCAACATGAGTATATATTATGGGGATCATTCTTCGAAGGAACATTTAGTGGTAGTAGCGAAAATGCAAAAGAAATATTACAAAAAGCTAAAGATATTATTCAAAACAATAATGGTGTAAATGAAGTAAGCCAAAAAGAATTCATAAATTGGCTTAAGCAAAATCCGAAATTTTCTGGAGGAGAAAAGTCATATCAATTTTTAAATGAAGATGGTAGGGTTTATCAAAGCGTAGGTATGGGCTGGCCGAATCCCAACCCACCACCACAACAATTCTTTATTCCACTAATTCACCCGAAAACAAAAAAACCCTGTCCAATTCCTCCCCGTGGATGGTCTCGATCTCCAGAAAAAATGAGAGAGCTAATTGAAAAAAATGAAATTATTTTTGGTGATGATGAAACAATTCAACCTAGGAGAAAAATTTTTTTAACATCATCCACAAGTAAACCAATTTCATCAATTATTCAAAATGGCCAAAAAGGGAAAGCAGAATTAGACAATCTAGGTCTTGAATTTAGCTATTGTCATCCATCTTCTTTATATGAGGAGTTATTTTTTGCTGGTTTGGTAGGCAATATGGAGGGCATACTTTTGGATTACTTTGCTGGCTCAGGTACAACTGCACATGCAATTATGAATCTCAATCGAATGGATTATGGAAAACGAAAATATATTATGGTCGAAATGGGGGAGCATTTCAACACAGTCATCTTACCGCGAATTAAAAAGGTAGCTTTCAATAGCAAATGGAAAAATGGAAAGCCAGTGTTTGAGAAAAACGAAAGCGGCATGAGCCAGTTTGTCAAATATTTCGACCTGGAACAATACGAGGATACTTTGCGGCGTGCGCATTATGGCGATGCCGACCTGTTCCACAACCCGTATCAAGACCCCTATCACCAATACATCTTCCAGCGTGATGAAAAAATGCTGGATGCATTGGAGGTGGATTACGCTGCCAATCAGGTGCATTTTCACCCCGAACGCATTTACCCGGATATCGACCTGGCGGAAACGCTCTCCAACCTGCGCGGAAAATGGATCAAACGCATCACGGAAGACCTGGTGGAATTTGCGGATGGTGAGCAGATCAGCCTGAAAGACCCGGATTGGCGCATGTTGAAACCCTTGATCTGGTGGTAAAAAATGACCCGTATTTATCTTGAAAACATGGTCGAAAACCTGCGCAGTCAGAGCCTGCCACCCAATTGGAATGGTTTTGATCTGGCATCTTTTGCGCCGGGCAAGCAACTCTGGGAGTATCAACAGAAGGCATTGGAGAATGCACTCTGGGCTCTGTGGAAATATTATAACCCTGTCGACGACCCTGATGGGTTAAAGGGTGCGTACCTGCAATGGTATCAGGATTTTGGTCTGGAAGACAATCTGGATATACCTTTGGATCGATCCAATTCTGCCAAACGGAAAGTCTCCTCCTTGCTGGAAGATTTTTACGAAGTCGATGATGAGCGTCTACCCTACTGGCAATTCATCAACCGCATGTGCTTCTGGATGGCGACCGGTTCCGGTAAAACCCTGGTAATTGTCAAAATGCTGGAAATGCTCTGGCATCTGATGCGGCGCGCTGAAATACCAACCCATGACATCCTCGTGCTGGCGCACCGTGATGATCTGCTGGAACAGTTGAGCGTGCACATCCGCGAATTCAACGCTGGTGGTGGTTTATATATTCACCTGAAGGAACTGCGTGAATATGCCGAAGTCAAACGCCAATCCCCTGCTTTACTGGCATCCCAGGAAGCCACTGTCTTTTATTACCGCTCGGATAATCTCAGTGATGAGCAAAAAGAACGCATCATCGACTTTCGTAGTTATGACAACCACGGGCAATGGTACATTTTACTGGATGAAGCTCACAAGGGTGACAAAGAAGACTCCAAACGGCAGCATATTTATTCCATCCTCTCACGCAATGGATTTTTATTCAATTTTTCCGCTACTTTTACCGACCCACGTGATATCATCACCACGGTGGCCAATTACAACCTGAGCGAATTCATTCGCAAGGGACACGGCAAGCATATCAGTATTTTGCAACAGGAAACCACCGGTTTCCGCAGAAATGACGATTATAGCTCGGAAGAAAAGCAAAAAATTGTACTGAAAGCGCTGATCATGCTGACCTACACCCGCAAAATCGCGAAACGGGTAAGCGCTCTGCGCGAGCACATGTATCATCGCCCCTTGTTGATGACACTGGTTAACTCGGTCAATACCCAGGACGCTGACCTGAAATTGTTTTTCCGCGAGCTGGCTCGCATCGGTAAAGGGGAGGTTGATGATAGCGCCTGGCAGCAGGCAATCATGGAATTACAGAATGAATTTGACCATTTCCCCACCTATTTGTATGAAAGCGATCTCTTCGTCAAAGTAGATCGATCTTTATTGGCTGGCTTGACTCAAACAGACCTTTTGTCTGAAGTGTTTAACGCTGGTGGAAAAGGGGAAATTGAGGTATTGGTGCGGCCATCCAACCGGCAGGAAGTGGCTTTTAAATTAAAAACCAGCGATGATCCATTCGCATTGGTACGCATCGGCGATATTTCCGATTGGCTCAAACAGGAATTGTCCGGATACGAAATCAACACCCGTTACACCGATGAAGGTTATTTTTCACGTTTGAATCACCCGGATTCGGATATCAACATTCTTTTAGGGTCGCGTTCCTTTTATGAAGGCTGGGATTCAAATCGCCCGAATGTAATCATGTACATCAACATCGGTGTAGGCATGGATGCCAAAAAATTCATCCTCCAATCTGTGGGGCGAGGGGTGCGTATTGAACCAGCCAGGAACCAGCGCAAACGCCTGAGAGAGCTGTATACCAGTGGTCAATTACCAAAAGAGGTGTTTAATGATCTCAAAGACCTGGTATTACCACTCGAGAGTGTATATGTGTTTGGCACCAACCGGGAAGCATTGGAAAAAGTAATCGAGGAACTGGATCAGGAAAAAAAGAAAGTGGAAGGCGAGGAAATTTCTCTACGGATGAATACCGAAATGATTGACGATCATCCTTTATTGATCCCCACGTACCATCCTGGAGCGCTTTTACACAAAAAACAGGAAATCACCCGCCTAACTCTACACCCTGCCAGTCATGCCGTTTTAGAATCCTATCTGAATTACATGCTTGAGGCTGATAAAGTTCTATTAGCCCGGCATAATACGACCCCTGTACAAATTTCAGCCTTACGAGCATTTGTGCAGGCAGGCAATATCAGAACAGATTCGGAAGTTCGCCCACACAAATCACTGGACGTCTTGATGCAGCAGACCTTGAATTATTTCACCACGGTTGGGAGAGAATTCAACCAATTCAAACAACTGGAAAATGAAATTCGGCATTTTCAACACATCAAGGTCTTGTTGGAACCAGCCGATTTTGCAATTTTTATGCGCGATCTTGAGCGTTTTTACGAAACTCCGAAATTAATTAAAGCCTTAAAAGAGAAGTACGACAGTGGTCAATTGGGTTTTGATGAAATTCTGGAACAAACCAGAAAACTTCAAAATAACGAAGGATTTTCTCAAAATGGATCAAAAGTCCAATTTCGGAATATCGCCCAACATTATTATCTGCCTTTGTTGGTCAGCGAAAATGACAAACTCGATTATATGCGCTCCATCATCCAGGTACCCAGTGAGGTCAAATTCCTGAACGATTTGGAAGCTTATCTCAAATTGGAAGGCAATTTCTTCAATCAACACGACTGGTGGATGTTCAGCCGGGTTGATGAAAAAAGCGATGATATCACCATTCCGTATTACAACCCCTACGATAACAAGGTGTTGAATTTTCGACCCGATTTTATATTCTGGTTGAAAAAGGACACTCAATACACCATCCTGTTTGTCGACCCGAAAGGCACTTCTCGATCTGAGTATCAACATAAAGTGGATGGGTTCAGAGCGTTGTTTGAAAGAAACGATGAACCAATTATTTTTACCTATGCAGGCATGCAGGTTCAGGTACGCTTATTTCTGCATACGACGGATACCGCGTTTGTAGCTGAATATTATCGTAAATACTGGCAGGATGATATTGGAAAGATGATGAAGCGAATCGTTTATAATTAATTTTGCAATTCATCATTCATCCATTCGTTGATCAAAACCCTACGATTATCTGTCCCTATGAACTCAATTCTCTCCAAAGTCTCCTATTTTTCTCACCTTCCCCCGCAAGACTTTTTGGCGATCCAGAATAACGCTGTCAAACGCTCATTCAACGCCGAACAGGTTGTGGTGATGGAAGGTGATATCAGTGGAGGATTATACGTAGTTGAAAGCGGCTGGTTGAAAGTAATCAAAATGTCTATGAGCGGGCGCGAGCAGGTCCTCAATTTCCTCGGACCAGGCGATGTATTCAATGCCATCGCTGTTTTTACGGTTCATCCAAACCAGGCAACTATCATTGCACTCGAAGACAGCCAGGTATGGTGGATCGATCAGGACACCATCCTGGAGCTGATTCAAACCCATCCAGCTCTGGCAAAGCAGGTGATTGCTGATCTGGCTGATCGCATTCTGCATCTCGTCAGCCTGGTGGAGGATCTGTCATTGCGCAGTGTTGAATCACGCCTGGCACGGGTTCTGGTGGAAAGCATGGAAGAATCAAAAGTGACACGCCATAAGTGGGCGACTCAAAATGAAATGGCTTCCCGTTTGGGAACCGTACCGGATGTTTTGAACCGCGCCTTAAGAAAATTTGTGGAAGAGGGACTCATAGAGCTGAATAGGCATCAAATTCGAATTTTGGATATGGATGCACTCAAGTCAAAAATCGAATAATTCTTAAGTGTTTTCGTTACCTGTGTAATCCATAGAACCATGTACACGGATAAGCTCACCCAAACCAATTGAAATCAGTTTCTCAAAAAACCATTTTCAAATGGTTTGAGTTTGATTATCCTGTGAATTGATTCACAGGATAACCGTCGACATCAATCCACATTTTTAGTACCTAAATCTTTTAAATCCGACTTATGTCGAAGATTTTCGATTTATGTTGGCGTAAGCTTGTTGGGAAGAAGCACGAGAGGAAACAAGAACAGGATGTCAACAAAGTCCGCAAAAAATGATTGGCCGGTTCCACAGATCGACCCGCAAAAATGTGATGGTTGCAATCTGTGTGTGCAGATCTGTCCGCATCATGTGCTTGAATTACGCAATAAAATAGCGGTTGTGGCACACCCTCAAAAATGTGATTACAGTGGTTTGTGTGAGCAAATTTGTCCGCAAAAAGCCATTCAACGCCTGTTCGAGATTTTTATTATTGATCATGATGGAAAGGACTGAAGGAGTCTTATGAATGCCGAGGTGAAAGTCATCTGCCGGGATGGAGAAGTAGGGATACTCCAGGAAGTGATTGTGAGTCCCTTAACACTGCAACCTACTTATTTGATCGTATCAAGGGCAATGGATCCCACCCAAATCTTGCGGGTACATATTCATTCCATCCGGGAAATCAATGAGCATCAGATTGTGTTAAATAAAAGCATGGAATCTTTGGATTTTTTGACTCATTACCAGATAAATAATCCTGTAACCATATAAAAAATTTTTTCAAGAGTAAAGGAGTAATAAAATGACATCAGAAACAATCATCCTGGGAATAGCTGGTTTTTTACACAACCTCTTCACCGTGATTTGGATTGGTGGATTGGTTATGATCGTGATTACAGTGCTGCCGGCCGCAAAAAAAAGCCTGGAAAACAACAAACAGGTTCAACAATTGATGCATGGAGTCCTCAAGCGACATAGAGTATGGGTTTATATCAGTATCATTGGGCTTTTAATCACCGGCATCATCCAGGCAAGGATCGCCCCATCTTTCAGTGGATTAATGAAATTTGATTCAAGTTATTCCAGTCTGGTATCCATCAAACATATTCTGACAATAATGATGATTGGAATTACCCTTTATCGCTCCATTGTATTCGGTAAAAAAGGTATGAATATTACACCACAACAAAGCAATTTTAGTTTAAAGCTGGTGTTTGTGAATGCATCTATCGGCATACTGATCCTTTTAGCCAGTGCATTTCTAGCTGTCGTCTAAAATGATTTCAGTATGGAAAATCAGAGTGAGGTGGGCGGTGTTGCGTGATTGGTCAGGGATTGGCATTTCTGATGGGACTGGTTGGTTTCATGAACGGTCAATTCACATTAATACGGATTGCGATTTTTGTCTGGATGGGTGCCAGCCAGGAAAGCCGTGGGGTTGTGGTACAGGATACATTGCGCGAGATCAAAGTAAGACGTTCAATGGATGGCAAAAGCCAAAATCCGGGCTGTTCCGGTGGTGGATGATGATCAGAACCTGATCGGAATGATCACAGCCGGTGATGTCAATGAAGCCTATCGTTTATTGACAGTCAATCCACAACTCGTAAGTGAACCACAATCATAATCAGTAACTGCCGGATCCACCTCCGGCAATTTTTTCATATATAAAACTTCCAGGATCGCATTGATTCCATCCGCTATCGTTGATCAGTTGCCAGTATCGTTTTTGAACCTGCTTGTTTACCCCAAATAACCAGGCTTCAAATTGTCAGGATTCATGAATAAAGACCATGACTCTCAACTTTCAACTTTATGCTTTCGCCTTTCGCCTTTCGCCTTTCAACTTTAGGCTATCAGCCATTAGCCATCAGCCATCAGCTAACAAAATAGTACTTGACATAGGACACATGTTCGTGTTATTATATAGTACAAATATTCGATTATTAAGGAGAATTCAAATGGCTAGAAAAAGAGAAGGTCTGAGTGACCGCCATCGCAGGATAATGGAATATCTGACCGAGTTCATCGATGAATTTGGCTATTCCCCTTCTATTCGTGAAATCGGTGATTCGATCGATGTCAAATCAACCTCATTGGTAGATTATTACCTCAATCAATTGGAAGAAAAAGAATACATCTCGCGTGAAGGCCGCATCTCCCGCAGCATCCGCGTACTGAAACCGATGCGTTCCGCTGGCAAAGCTATCAGCACCAAAGTTCGGGACACCGTCCGGGCAGTCAACACCGCGGTGGACAATCTCGTCAACATCCCGCTACGTGGGCGTATTGTCGCCAGTTCCCCAATTCCCATGCCTACATCCGATTTCAATTACTATGATTCAGAAAGTGGTGTGGAAATCGCCCGCAGCCTTTTACCCGCCCGTGAACGCGTCAGCGAGCTCTTTGCTCTCGAAGTGCAGGGTGACTCCATGATCGATGCCATGGTCAATGATGGCGACCTTATTATCATCCGCCCTTCCAATCAGGCTGTCAACGGTGAAATGGTTGCTGTCTGGCTGGATGACAAAGACGAGACCACATTGAAATATTTCTACAAAGAGAAAAACCGCATCCGCTTGCAACCTGCCAACCCCACCATGGAGCCCATCTACATCGATAATCCAGAAGCACTACGCATCATGGGTAAAGTTGTGATGGTCATCCGACAATATAAAAGCGAAATTTTGTAAACGCTACATTCTCCTGTTTCATAGACTCTTTTCTTGCCATTGATATGTATTGAAAAACGGCTGAGTTTTTCAGCCGTTTTTTTAGTTTTATCCAATATGGATTAGGCAACTACTACTTCAGCGCCTGCTTCAACCAATTTTTTCTTGGCATCTTCGGCAGCTTCTTTGGAAACGCCGGTGAGGACCTTTGAGTCAGCAGCTTCGGCCATATTCTTGGCTTCTACGAGACCCAGGTTGGTGAGTTGGCGAATAACTTTGATGGTTTCAATTTTCTTGGGACCGGCATTTTTGAGAACGACATCGAACTCGGTCTGTTCTTCAACTTCTTCTACAACAGCGGCAGGACCAGCAGCAGCAGCCACAGCGACAGGTGCGGCAGCGGAAACGCCCCATTTTTCTTCCAACATCTTAACCAGATCGGCAGCTTCTAAAACAGAAAGCTCGCTCAACATATCAACAATTTTAGCTAAATCAGCCATTTCTAATCACTCCTTAAGTGTATTTAATATATTTATAAATTAATTACTTACTTATCCTTGTTCAGAATAAGCTTTTACAACAGCTGCCAATCCACGAGCAGGTTCAGCAATGGTACGTACCAGTTTACTGGCTGGTGAATTGATCAAACCTAACAGGGTAGCGCGTAATACCGGTAAACCGGGTAATTCTGCCAGTGAGTCAACATCTTTCTGGCTGATCTTGCGGGAACCCAAATAACCACTTTTTACTGCAAAAACCTCTGATTTTTTGGTTATTTCTTTGAAAACTTTCGCTAAAGCGGGTGGATCACTGAATGCAAAGCCTGCCATTGTCGTACCTTCCATTTCAAACTCAGCATCAATGCCTGTGTTCTGGAAAGCCTTTGATAACAATGTGTTTTTCACAACGTGAATTTCACTGCCAGTTTCACGAACTTTATTGCGCAAGTCATCAATTTCTTTCATGCTCATTTTTTGATATTCAAGAAAGAAAACTGCTTCACTGCCTTGCAGCCACTGCTCATATTGAGCCATCATTTTTCCTTTGTGTTTCTTTGTGAAAGCCAATCTTACCTCCTTCCTTTCAAATTAAATAAAAAGTCTTTACTTTTCCGCCAAAGTAAAGACTTCAATCATGACTATCAACCTGAATTCAGGCAATTCGTCTTTCAGTCTCCACCTCGGCGGGAAATTTTAAGCCCTAAGGCTCCTGCTTTCTTCGGTGAACCCTGATTGTAACACAACCAGGGGTATTCACAATGTTAAAAATACTAATTACTCTTTAATTTTCAAAGCCTGGGCTGCAGTGGCATCCACTTTGATACCAGGACCCATGGTGGAGGCAATGGTAACGCGCTGAATGTAACTTCCCTTTGCTCCAGATGGCTTGGCTTTACGAACAGCTTCCATCAACGCGGAAAAGTTTTCAAATAGCTTATCCAGATCAAAAGAGACCTTGCCAATGGGAGCGTGAATGTTGGCGGTTTTATCCAGACGGAATTCCACACGACCAGCTTTGGATTCTTCGATCACGCGCGGTAAATCCTGCGCCTGAACAACGGTTCCAGCTTTTGGATTCGGCATCAAGCCGCGAGGACCTAACACACGACCTAAACGTCCAGCCTTACCCATCATATCCGGGGTTGAAATCGCGACATCAAAATCGGTGAAACCATCCTGAATCTTCTTGATCCATTCATCGTCATCAGCGACATAATCAGCTCCAGCTTCACGAGCCAATGCAGCACCTTCACCCTGGGCAAAGACCAGAACGCGTACAGTCTTACCCAGACCATGGGGTAAAACGACGACATCACGAACCTGTTGATCTGCCTGACGGGGATCCAAACCGGTGCGTAAATGGACTTCAATCGTCCCATCAAATTTCGTGAAAGATATCTCTTTTGCTAATTCCAGCGCATCACGAGGATCGTAGTATTTCTGACGATCTACTTTCTCCAACGCTGCTTTAAATTGCTTTCCTACTTTTGCCATTTTTTCTCCTCTGTGGTTCCAGCGGGTAACACAGGTCACCCTCCCACAATGAACTAATCAACCACCGTAATGCCCATGTTGCGGGCTGTGCCTATAATCTGGGCCATTGCATCTTCCATATCAACTGCGTTCATGTCTTTGAACTTGGTTTCAGCAATCTCACGCACCTGGTCACGAGTGACCTTGCCAACCTTTTCCTTGTTCGGTACTGCAGAACCTTTGTCAATTCCGGCAGCTTTTTTCAAAAGAAAGGCTGTTGGTGGCGATTTAAGGATAAATGTAAACGAACCATCCGTATAAACGGAAATTTCTGCAGGAATAATCTCGCCAGCCTTGTTTTGTGTGCGGGCATTGTATTCTTTACAGAACGCCATAATATTGACACCATGCGCTGCAAGCGCAGGACCGACGGGAGGTGCAGGGTTTGCTTTACCAGCAGTCAACACCAACTTTACAAATGCTTTAAATTTCTTTGCCACTATTTCTCCTTCGTGGTTCTATCGGATTCTTCATCCTCCCACTAAATTAAGGCACTTATAAGCAAGTGCCAGGTTTACGATTTTTCTACTTGCAAAAAGTCCAATTCTACCGGCGTTTCACGTCCGAAGAAATTTACCATCACACGCACTTTGCTACGATCCAGATCAATCTCCGCTACAGTACCACGGAAATCATTAAAGGGGCCATCCACAATGCGAACGCGTTCACCAACTTTGAAAGATACCTTGACATGTGGCGCTTCAGCTTCCATACGACGCAGAATCTGAGATACTTCATCACTGCGAAGAGGGGTTGGTTCATTACCCATACCCACAAATCCAGTAACACCTGGCGTATTGCGTACAACATACCAGGATTCTTCGCTCATGACCATATTAACCAGTACATAGCCCGGGAAAACATGTCGTTCTACGGTACGACGCTTGCCATCCTTAACTTCTATTTCTTCCTGTGTCGGGATAACAACATCATAAATTCTGTCTTTCATACCCATGGAATCGATTCGTTGTTCCAAATTATGGCGAACTTTGTTCTCATAACCCGAATAGCAATGGATCACATACCAGTGTGCTTCATCATCGCGCAAATCAGAGTCCAGTGAATCCAATTCTGGTTTTTCTTCAACTTCATCCGTTTCCAGATTTTCTGGTTCTTCTTCTGGATTTATCTGATCGTTTACAAAATCATCCATCGGTTATTCCTCAACTTACTGTAGCTTTTAGATAGCTACCAAAGCAGCAATCAATCGAGAAAATACAAAATCTAATAATCCCAAAATTGCTGCCATAACAAAAACTACGACCAACACAACTTTCGTTAATTTCCAGGCTTCTTGTGGAGTTGGCCAGCTAACTTTGCGCAATTCTCCAATCGTGGTACGCCAAAAACGAGCCAGTCGATTTTGTTTCTTTTTTGCTGAGCTCGAGGCTTTATCTGAACGTTTTGTTACTACTTTTTCTTTTGGTTTCAGAAACTTAGCTGCCAATTTTCTCTCCTTTTTTACATCCAAAACGCCGCCTGGTCGGACGGCGCTCAAGCTTTCAGGCAGGCGAGGCAGGAATTGAACCCGCAACCCCCGGTTTTGGAGACCGGTGCTCTGCCAATTGAGCTACTCGCCTAGGGTGACCGTCAGTTACAATTTTCAATGATGAAACCTGCAGCCAACTGTCATTGAGCTTACTTCGTCTCGCGATGCAGAGTGTGCTTCCGACAATGTGGACAATATTTACTTAATTCCATGCGGCCCGGATCGTTGCGGCGGTTTTTCTGAGAGGTGTAATTTCTCTCTTTACATTCACTACACGCAAATGTGATTACTGGGCGGATATCTTTCTTTGATGCCATAGTCTTTCACAGGCGCAACCAGACATTTGACCCGATTGCGCCCAGCTCCTTTACAATAAATTACTTAAGAATCTTAGTGATCACGCCAGCGCCTACAGTCAGGCCGCCTTCGCGAATTGCAAATTTTGAACCCTGTTCCAACGCCACCGGGACGATCAGTTCAACCATCATGTTGACATTGTCTCCGGGCATTACCATTTCTACGCCTTCGGGTAAGGTGATCGAGCCTGTTACATCCATGGTGCGGATGTAGAACTGTGGCCGGTATCCCGGGAAGAATGGTTTGTGTCGTCCACCTTCATCACGGCGTAATACGTATACTTCGGCCATGAATTGGGTGTGCGGGGTGATGCTGCCGGGTTTGGCAATCACCATTCCGCGTTCCACATCATCACGGTTGATACCGCGCAGTAATAAGCCCAGGTTGTCGCCTGCCATGCCCTGATCTAACAGTTTGTGGAACATTTCTACGCCGGTACAAACCGAGTTCATGCTCTTTTCGCGTAAACCGACGATTTCAACCGGATCTCCCACTTTGATCAGGCCACGATCGACACGACCGGTCACCACGGTGCCACGACCTTTGATCGAGAACACGTCTTCCACCGGCATCATGAAGGGTTTGTCCACTTCACGCTCTGGCTGCGGAATGTAGTTGTCGACCACATCCAATAACTCACGAATGCTGTCGTATTCGGGTGCCATCGGGTCAGTTGAGGTGCTTTCCAAGGCTTTCAAGGCTGAGCCTTTGACAATTGGGGTCTCATCGCCCGGGAAGCCGTACTCGGTCAACATTTCGCGCAACTCTAACTCTACCAGTTCGATCAATTCAGGATCGTCCATCTGGTCGGTTTTGTTCAGGTACACAACAATACTGGGCACTTCCACCTGGCGCGCTAACAACACGTGTTCTCGTGTCTGTGGCATCGGGCCATCAGGTGCTGCTACCACCAGGATCGCGCCATCTACCTGTGCTGCACCGGTGATCATGTTTTTGATATAGTCACGGTGACCAGGCATGTCCACGTGTGCATAGTGTCGTTTTGCTGTCTGGTATTCTACGTGCGCAATATTGATGGTGATTCCGCGCGCTTTTTCTTCCGGTGCATTGTCGATCTGGTCGTATGCACGAAATTCCGCGAATCCCATTAACTGACTGACCTTGGTGATCGCTGCTGTCAGCGTGGTCTTCCCATGGTCAATATGTCCCATTGTGCCCACATTCAGGTGGGGCTTACTGCGATCAAATTTCTCCTTCGCCATTCTATCACTCCTCGAATATAATAATTCTAATTATCGATGTGTTTTTCCGGCAAAAAGAGCCCTCAATGGGACTTGAACCCATGACCTCGCCCTTACCAAGGGCGTGCTCTACCAACTGAGCTATGAGGGCTTGCTGTTCCTGTCGTACTCCCTTTTTTGAGAGATCTTCGGCCAGAAAAAGACGAGTGGGCAGTGGAGGATTCGAACCTCCGAAGTCGTCCGACAGCTGATTTACAGTCAGCCCCCTTTGGCCACTTGGGTAACCGCCCATTCTTTTTCCCGAACAGTTGCCTGTTCGTAAGCAGAATTGTTCGAATCAATCCCACTCACCAACCTGCAACTTGAGCCGACGATGGGACTTGAACCCATAACCTACTCATTACAAGTGAGTTGCTCTGCCGTATTGAGCTACGTCGGCAAGTAAATTGTTAAGTTTCAAGCCATAAGGCGCGTAAAATTATACCAGTACAATGCCAGCAAGGCAAGGATTTTGTGCCGGTCGCAGAGTCTATCAGAAACCAGTATCAGAGTCAAGGATTCATTATTACAAATTAAACTTTTGACTCTTACTTTCCGCAATTCACCTTCCTCAAGTATAATCAGAACGAAAGGGATCATTATTTATGGAAATTATCTGGTTTGGACACTCGTGTTTTAAATTGAACGAACGGAATTTAGCTACAGTTATCACGGACCCATATGATGCTCAGGCTACCGGACATTCCCCTTTGAGCATTTCAGGAGAAATCGTCACCATCAGTCATAATAAACCCGGTCATAATCATGTCGCTGCGGTTAAAGGAGATCCTTTTGTTATTTCCGGTCCTGGTGAGTACGAAATTGGCGGCGTTTTTATCACCGGTCTTCAAACCAATGGCCATACAACCCCAATTGAAATGGATGAACGCAACACCATGTATGTTTATGATTTTGATGGTATAAAAGTTGCTCATCTGGGTGGAATCGATCGCCTTCCTAATCAAAACGAAGTGGAAGAACTCGGAAACGTTCATATCATGCTGGTTCCCATTGGTGGTAACAGCACCCTGAATGCTGTTCAGGCAGCAGAGATTGTTAATCTAATCGAGCCCAACGTGGTTATTCCCATGCATTATATGACTGAATCTTCGATTATTAAACTTGACCCGCTCAATAAATTCATCAAAGAAATGGGCTTATCCAATATCGAGCCCCTGAATTCGTTCAAAGTCACCAGCCCACGTAATTTGCCTGAGGAAACCCAGGTAGTGGTTCTGGAAGCACTGAATTAATAAGAGGTGATTAACGTGCCGGTAAAACTGATTATGACCTGGGATATCTTGCCTGAACATGAACAGGAATATTTTGAATTTGTCGTGCGCGAATTCATTCCAGGTGTACAGCGTCTGGGATTGGACTTACAGGACGCCTGGGCAACCGTCTATGGTGAACACCCCCAGATTCTGGTGGGCGCCACCTTTCCTCCCACCGTCCATCCTAATACAATCCTGAATTCTCCGGAATGGATCAGTTTGCATAATCAACTCATGGACTACATTGAAAATTACACACAGAAGCTTGTCAATCCACAGGGTGGATTTCAGTTCTAATCTTTCAATTCATTCATGATCAGTCAACCACTCCTGGAATGGTATGCCATTCATGCCCGTCAATTACCCTGGCGTGATCATCCCGATCCGTATGCCATCTGGATTTCTGAAATTATGCTGCAACAAACACGGGTGGAGACAGTCATTGATTATTTCACGAATTGGATGCAGGCATTTCCTGATATTGAAACCTTAGCCAATTCATCGGAACAGGATGTTCTCAGACAGTGGGAAGGGTTGGGATATTATTCCCGCGCCCGTAACATTCATAAGACGGCCCGGATTTTGCAAAGTGACTATGATGGCCAATTACCAGCTGACCCACAAACATTGCTAAAACTTCCTGGCATCGGGCGTTATACCGCTGCAGCCATCACATCCATGGCGTTTGGGATGAATCAAGCAGCCCTGGATGGTAATATTCGTCGCATCCTTTCGCGCATTTTTGATATATCTTTACCCATACGCACACCGGCTGCAGAAAAGTTATTCTGGCAGCTTGCAGAAGAAAATTTACCTGCCGGACAGGCAGGCGATTACAATCAGGCATTGATGGATCTGGGAGCCACCATCTGCCTTCCTGGAAAGCCGAAATGCCTGCTTTGTCCACTGCAGCAGCACTGTTTGGCTTTTGAACGCGGTGTGCAGGAACAACGTCCTGTGATCCTGGAAAAGAAACCTGTTCCACATTATATTGTTACAGCAGCCATCCTGGAACATAATCAGCGTTTCCTGTTAGCGCAACGCCCGGCCAATGGTCTCCTCGGTGGATTATGGGAATTTCCCGGTGGAAAAAAGGAAGAAAACGAGACATTACCAGAAGCCCTACAACGCGAGATTATGGAAGAATTGGGGTGTGAAATCTCCGTGGAAGCACATTTTGGTGATTATCAGCATGCTTATACCCATTTTCGGGTTACGTTGCACGCATTCATTTGTTCATTAATAAAGGGTGAACCACAACCAATCGAAGCATCCCAACTTGCCTGGGTACGAGCAGAGCAATTTGCTGATTATCCAATGGGTAAAATTGACCGTCAGATTGCTGAACAATTGCGAAAAAACACTGATAAATCATTATAATAATATTAATGAGAGATTTTTCATTAGATCGTGCGAAAATGGTCCGCGATCAGATTGAACGACGGGGCATAAAACATCCTGGTGTCCTGGCAGCCATGCGTGAAATCCCCCGTCATCTTTTCGTGTCCATGGAATACCAGAGTGAAGCCTATGCGGATCATCCTCTTCCAATTGGTTTTGGTCAGACGATCTCACAACCTTACATCGTCGCTTTGATGACAGAACTTATCCAACCGGAATCCCAGGATTGCGTGCTGGAGATTGGCACAGGATCAGGGTACCAGGCAGCCATTCTCAGCCGGTTAGTCAAACAGGTACACAGCATCGACCGCCATGCAGAATTGGTCAAAGGTGCCCAACGAGTTGCTGAACAACTCAAGCTGACCAATATTCAATTTCATGTAGGGGATGGCAGTTTGGGATTACCCGAGCATGGACCATATGATGCCATTCTGATCACCGCAGCAGCCCCACAGACTCCCAAACCAATCCTGACTCAATTGAAAGTAGGTGGAAGACTGGTGTTGCCGGTCGGCGAACGCTGGCAACAGAAGCTTGAACGCTGGATCAGGACTGCAGAGGAGTCGTTCGATCACAATCAGGATATTCCAGTGAGTTTTGTGCCCTTATTAGGAGAATTCGGTTGGTCTGAATCGGACTGGTAACGATCAGTGTACTTTCAGTACCTTTACCTGTACATTATCCTCACCCACCATATCTTTCAACCGGCGCATCAATTCAGGACAATAACCAGTTGTATCATTGGGAAACTCCAGATCAACCCGTCTACCATTTTCAAAAATCATCAGGCCAAATTTATCTTTGCCCGGGTAAGATCGCAACAAACCAACCACACGTTTAATACGCATCATCCCTCGGTCGGATTCATTTAAGTTAGCACGCAGAATGACTGTTATCATTCTGAATTCATCTTTGTTAGGATCCCGTAATTCGAAAACCCTGTCTAATGGCGGTATCACAACCGGCGGTACCTTCTTTGGCGAGATAGGAATTTCAATACCTGGATCCTGATTCATAATATTGGTCTTTGGTTTAAATAAACGACCTTGCAAGTCATTCATACCTGGTTCTTCATTAATTTCTGGTTTTACTTCCGGTGTGATGTCCGGCTTAATCTCAAAGGGTTGTTCCTCTTTTTCCGGCAGTGGCGATTCTTCAGGGGATTTGTGTATCACCGATTCTGGCTGTGGATCCTCTTCAATTTCTTCTTCATCTTCGACAATCTCCGCATTATTTTCATAATTTTCAAAGAAAGTTGTGTCAAAAAATGGATCCATGGAGTCATCTATTTCTTCCTCATGGATAAACTCATCCATTTCAAACCCGTCACCCGGCAGAACTTCCTGTTCTTCTTCTTCTTCTGCTGCTACAAGATCATCGCCTCCGAATTCAATATCATAACGATAACTCAGGTCGACAACTTCCATTTCCTCTATTATTTCGTTTTTCTGCCCGTGATCCAGGACCGAAGATAACTCGTCATTCGATACGGATCGAATAGTATCTGCCAGAATTTTGGGGTCTCCATTCGCGCTATCCACTTTTCCATCAATGACCAGGATCCGGTCTGTTTCAATTAAATCCCGATTAGCTTTCCAGACACTGGGGAATACAACAATATCCATGGAACCGAACAAATCGTCCAGGGTAACAAATCCCATTTCATTTCCAGATTTCGTCAGATGCTTACGAAAACGCGATACCATCCCTGCAACCGTGACACTATCTTTATTTTTCACACTCCCTAATTGAACCGAGGCGTGTGTTGATCTTTTTCGTAGAAAATCCCGGTAAGGTGTTAAGGGGTGAGCAGACACATACATGCCAATCAATTCTTTTTCCCATTCCAGTAATTCTCTGGGGTTATGCTCCTGCACATCTGGCAATATGATTTCTTCGGACACATTTTCCACCAGACCAAAAATGCTTAATTGGCCACACTCGGCTGCCCTGAAATGACTGCTCGATACCGCTACCAACTGGTCTAAGGCATCCAAAATGGCTCTGCGTTTTCCAAAACGATCTAATGCCCCTACCCGCACCAGGCTTTCCAGCGCTCTTTTACCCACTGCCCGCAAATCCACCATATGAACAAAGTCATTTATCGTGCGAATTTCACCCTTGGCTCTCGCATCCATGATCAACTGCACCGGACCTTGCCCAACATTCTTTACCGCGCCTAATCCAAAACGGATCACAGAGTTGCCATCTGGAAGATCTTCAATCGAGAAGTCCCATTCACTGCCAATCAAATCCGGCGGAAGAACTTCAATCCCCAGATCACGACAATCCAGCACATATTGGGCTACTTTCTCGGTTTCGTTTTTAGTAGCCGATAATAGTGCTGTCATGTATTCAATCGCATAATGTTTTTTCAAATAGGCTGTTTTTACTGCGATGACACCATAATCGGCTGCGTGACTTTTGTTGAAACCGTAATTGGCGAATTCTTCCCAATCCTTAAAGATTTGTCTAGCTGTTTCCTCATCCATGATACCGCGCGAAACTGCGCCCTTCACAAATTTCTCGTGGTGATAAGGGATTTCTTTTACTTTTTTCTTTGATATGGCGGAACGTAATGCATCCGCTTCAGATGCTGTGTATCCGGCAATTTCCATTGCAGCAAACATGATCTGTTCCTGATAAATGGCAATGCCAAAGGTTTCATTAAAGATTGGTTTCAGCGCTTCGTGCCAGTACTTTACCGGCTCTTCGCCATGCATACGTTTAATGTAAGCCGGGATGAACTGCAGTGGACCTGGCCGGTACAAGGCCACCATGGCGATAATATGTGCCAGGTTCTTCGGTTGCATCTGGACCAGATAACGCGTCATTCCTGTGCCTTCCAGCTGGAACACACCGGCAGTGTGCCCTGTCCCCAGGAATTCAAAAGTTTCCGGATCATCAATTGGAATATTCCCCAGATTCAGATCAATCCCATGCCGTTTTTTGATCAAATCACAGGCACGCGACATAACCGTCAGGGTAGCCAGACCTAAAAAATCGACTTTTAGCATGCCCAATGCATCCAGATGAGCCATTTCATATTGTGTTACTGCCTTAACCGGGGTATCCTCGGAATTGCTCGTTGGACGGTGCAGAGGGACATACTCATCAATTGCCTGATCCGAAATTACAATGCCGGCAGCATGCGTGCCCACATTGCGAACCACCCCTTCCATGTGCTGGGCTGTATCAATCAGTTCCTTTAAATAAGGTGTACTGTCATAGAGAGCTCTTAATTCGTTAATGGAAGCCAGCGCATCCTGGATACTGGCTGGTTTACTGCCGATGGTTGGGATCATTTTACTGACCTGGTCCACCTCGCTCAAGGGAATATCCATAACCCGCCCGACATCACGGATAGCTGCTTTTGCCCCCAGGGTTCCAAAGGTGATAATGGCGGCCACTTTGTCGTGACCATATTTATCTGCGCAATACTTAATCAGGTTGGAGCGCATATCATCCTGAAAATCCATATCAATATCCGGCATGGAAATACGGCTGGGATTCAGGAAGCGTTCAAAGATTAATCCATGTTCAAGTGGTTCCACCAGGGTGATATCCAAAGTGTAAGCTACCATGGACCCGGCAGCTGAACCACGCGCGTTATACCAGATGCCCTGCTGTTTGGCGAACATACACAGATCCCAAACAATCAAAAAATAGGCATCAAAACCCATATTATGAATAACGGATAATTCATAATCCAGGCGTTGCCGAACGGTGGGATCATTCGCTCGGGATCCGTAATTCCGTTCCAAACCTTCATTACACAATTGGCGCAGATACGTTTCAGGTGTAAACCCTTCCGGAACATCAAATTTTGGTAAGTGATAGCCTTCATTCTTCAGGTCAACATTACACCGTTCTGCAATCGCTAACGTATTTTCGATCGCTCCGGGGACGTGACCAAATAACGCCCGCATCTCCTCCGGAGAACGCAAATAATAACTGTCATCGTTCATTTTCATCCGGGTTGGATCTTTTAATAACGCTCCGGTCTGAATCGCTAACAGTATGTCCTGATATTTTGCATCTGCCTGCTCGATATAATGTACATCGTTGGTGGCTACAAATTGTGCATTGTAGCGTTTTCCCAAATCCAGCAAGTGTTGGTTCACCTGCTTTAATTCTGCCAATGGATGATCCTGAAGCTCAAGGTAGAACCGGTCTGGCCCGAAAACTTCATAGTACCAATCCAGCATGCCAGAAGCTTTCTCCAAATCATTCTCTTTCAGGGCACGTGGAATCTCCGCAGAAAGACAACCTGATGTGGCTATCAAGCCTTCAGAATGGGCTGCCAGGAAATCATGATCAATTCTGGGGACATAATAAAAACCGTCTAGCTGGGCTGCACTGGCAATTTTGAGTAAATTTTTGTAACCGGTTTGATTCTCTGCCAGGAGCAATAAATGCGAACTGCGTTTATCCAGCCTGACTTCTTTATCCGTCATACCACGGGCTGCCATATAACTCTCTAACCCGATAATCGGTTTTACCCCTTCTGCATTGGCAGCATTAAAAAAGTCAATCGAACCAAACATGGTGCCATGATCCGTTATCGCAACCGCCGGCATGCCCATCTCTTTTGCACGTTTCACCAGTTGTTTTACATTGCTGAAACCATCCAGTAATGAATACACTGTATGTACATGCAAATGAGCAAATGACATCCGACCTCCTGAAAAGAATCAAGTTTCAAACATTAAGAAATTGCGAAAACCGTAACCAATCATTAACTAAGAACCAACCACCTGAGCTTGCCTTGTTCTCTCCGTCATTATAGCATGACCAAAAATGAATTTAAGCCCAAAAACCCTTAAAATTTATCAGCCATTTTTGTTTCTTAAGGTAGGAAAATGAAAATTTAAGGTTCTCAACCTTAAAATATTGGTTAATTACACAAACACATTTAATTGTGATCGCATTGAACAATGATTTCCAATAAAAATACACCTGGTATCAAAACTCTAGAACATCAACTCAAGCCCCCAAGAACTACAATCCTCCTGTCAATCCTCCTCGACAGAAACTCATCCCTCAGGTAAACTCAGTGACGGTTAATCAATCGATTCTGTCATTTGAGAAAGTCCTATGTTCAATCGTCTATTTCGCGACCGGCGTTTTTATTCTTCCATGTTGAAACTCGCCGTGCCCATCACAATCCAACAATTAATTTCATCCTCCACCAATCTTCTGGATGTATTGATGATTGGTCAATTGGGTGAGACTTCCATTGCCGCTCTCGGTTTATCAAACCAGATATTTTTCCTGCTGACACTCTTCCTTTTTGGCATCTCCAGTGGCTCTGCCATCTTCACTGCTCAATATTGGGGCAAAGGGGATATGGTAAATTTGCGAAAAGTGATGGGTATCGGGCTTACCCTGGCATTTTCAGCTGCGTTATTTTATACCCTGATCGCTTTGATCATCCCGGAAACCATTTTGGGTCTTTATACCAAAGACCAGGCTGTGATCGAGATCGGAAGCCAATATTTACGTATCGTGGGCTTCGGATATATTTTTACCGCCATTTCATTGACATTCATGTCTGTTTTGCGCAGCACACAGAATGTAAGATTACCTATGACCGTGACAGTCATCGCTCTGAGTACCAATATTTTCCTTAATTATTGTCTCATCTTTGGTAATTTTGGATTTCCGGAATTAGGCGTTCGGGGAGCAGCGCTGGGCACATTGATTGCCCGTGTTTTTGAATTTATCATGATCATCTTTTTCTCCTACCGCTTAAAAACAGCGGCAGCGGCGAAATTACAGGAACTCAAATACAGTTTCTCTTTTTTTACAAAGGTATTACGTACCTCTATGCCAGCTGCTATTAACGAAGTCGTCTGGTCATTGGGGATCACCATTTACTACGCTGTTTATGCCCGCATTGGAACGGATGCTGTAGCGGCTGTGAATATCACATCTACCATCGAGAACATGACATTTGTGCTCTTTATTGGGGCAGCTAACGCCTGTGCTATCATGATCGGGAATCAAATCGGTGCTGATAACGAAGAATCTGCTTATGATTACGGACTGCGATTTCTGCTGATCAGCTTCAGTCTATCGATCCTGATGGGTGCTTTGGTGCTTATTCTGCGGCCATTCATCCTTTCACTCTACAACATAGGACCTGCATCATATGATTATGCTTACAAGATTCAATTCATTTATGCTTTAACCATGTGGATTCGTACGACAAATTTAATGTTATTTATTGGGGTTTTGCGCTCGGGTGGTGACACCCGTTATGCGCTCAAAGTTGAAATGAGTTCCATCTGGCTGATCGGAGTTCCTGCCGCATTAATTGGCGGTTTTGTTCTTCATCTGCCAGTTTATTATGTATATGCCCTGGTGTTATTGGAAGAAATCGTAAAATTAGTCATCGTGATTCCACGATTCCGATCCAGAAAATGGATCCATAATTTGACGGGGATCACCGAATAATCTAGAATCAGTTAAAGAAAAATGATGAAAATATATCTGGTTTTGGCTACCCTTCTTACCCTGCTACTTTCCGCTTGTGCTGAGGTCATTCAAACACCACCGGTTGATAGAAAAACCCCCCTCTATGAATCTGTCGGTGATTATCTCGATCGTACGAATGCTGAAAAAGCTGCCATTGATATTATTGTCAATCAATACGGTTACGATGCCTCTCGGATTCTTCCTTTAAAAACAACCCGCAAGACCTGGACCGACACCTGCCTGGAAGTTGCTCCGCTCAGTGAAATCTGTGTACCTGAAGAAATCCCTGGCTATTTCATGCTATTCTACGCTGACCATTCAATTTTTGAAGCACATACCGATCAATCTGCTCAAAAAATCTACGTGCTTAACTATCTGAGTAAATACACCACCCCCATTGAAGTGGCTATCCAATACCTGGCAAAGCAACTGGATATCCCCTCGAACAAAATTCTTGTGCAGTCAAACGAACAGATTGACTGGCCAGATTCATGCCTTGGTGTCGTATCAGAGGATATCGTGTGTGTGCCGGTTCTCACCCCGGGTTTTCTGATTCAATTGGAAGCATTAGGGGTACTCTATGAGTTTCATATGGATATCTACGGCAGTCGCTTGATCCCCATTCAATAAAAAAGGCAGCTTTCCAGCCACCTTTTTGATTTTCAATTGAGATTGAACAGCTTACAAATCTGCCTGTCCCCAGGCTTGCATCAACTCATGGAAGAAAACGATCATCTTGCCATATGATTCTATGGAGATTCGCTCATCAATCCCATGCATCCTGCCCAAATCCTCTGCAGTTAATTGAAAGGGAGAGAAACGGTATGCAGCATCACTGATAGGTGCATAATAACGAGCATCCGTGGCGCCCATCACCAGATAAGGGGCGACTGCGATCCCATCAAAAACCTTGCGTATGGTGTGTTTCAAAATCAAATAAGATTTCGTATCTGTCGAAGAAACCGGTGAAGCCTCCCAGGCTCCATCTGCAACCGCTTCAAATTCCACTTTATCATCCTTGATAATTCTTCGAACACGATCACACACTTTGGCAATACTATCTCCTGGTAACAACCGAAAATTCACAATCGCTTCAGCGTTCGCCGGTAAAACATTTTCCTTAATCCCTCCATTAACAATGGTCAAGGCTGTACTGGTGCGGATCATGGCGTTGGTGGAGCTATTGGATTCAGCTTGCATTTTTATGATGGGTTTGAAAAACCAGATATTTGAAAAGACGAACTGCATGCCAAAAGAAGCAGCCGATCCCAAATTATTGATCAAATCCTTCAGGGCATTCAATCGAACAGGTTGTGGGTTGGCATCCAATCGCACCAGAGCACGAGCCAGTCGACCGATAGCCATGTCTTTCCCCGGCATAGAAGAATGGCCTGGAGTGCCCTCAGCACGCAACTTCAGGCTCAAATGACCTTTTTCAGCGGTGCCAATTAATGCAACCGGTTCATCCACACCGGCAATTGTCCCTTCCATAATCGCGCCACCTTCATCCACCATGGCAGCCAGATGAACTTCGCGCCTATCCAGAAACTCAACAATTTTTGCAGCGCCGTATTGGCCACCCATTTCCTCATCCTGACCAAAGGCTAGATAAATCGTCCGCTCAGGCTCAAAACCCTGGCTCAATAACAGTTCTGCGGATTCGAGTGTAGCCATCATCTGTGATTTTATATCAATCGTCCCTCTTCCCCAGATAAATCCTTCCGCAATCTCGCCCGAAAATGGTGGATAAGTCCACTTATCCAGTGTGGATGGGTCAGCCGGGACAACATCCTGATGGGCCGCAAATAATATCGGATTGAGTTCCTTTTGTTTTCCTTCCCAGGTAAATAAAAGGCTGGCATCACTGATAATTTCAAGTTTCATCTTTTGATGTACCAGAGGATACATTTCCTCCAATTTCGTGTGTAACTTCCTGAATGGATCAGGATCAAAGGTGCTCCGCTCAGAAGATATGGTTTCCAATTGAATGATATCAGACAGGCGTTTTGCAGCTCCTTCAACATCCACTTCCGCCAATTCTATTTCTTCAATCGGTGGCAAAGGACGCATGGCGCGTGCTGTTCGGATCAACATAAATGCTGCCAAAAATAATAAAATGACTACTATGATAATTATGGTTTCCATATCACCTCGAATTCTATTTCATCCTTTTCAGATTTTCTTTAATCCTTATGATCTGAAAAAGAACTGTGGCACTGATTATAGCATGCCTTTGTTTGTGGACATTTGTCATAAAAATAACCGGATTTACCTGCAACAATCAGACATAATTCAATGATAATTATCTATACTTTTAGGAAAATTTCCACTGTGCAGGAGTAATCCTCCCCATTAATATTACAAAATGGATGATCAAGAATTAGCTGCATCACCTTTATTTAAATCATTTAGCTCCTACCAGGTCCAATTGATCAAACCTTTCATTGAGTTTTGTTCATTTCCAGCGAATATGGTAATATTCCATCAGGGTGATCGGGCTGATAATTTTTATATTCTAACAACAGGTGAGATTGAATTGCACTTTAAACCCTACGATGGACCTTCGCTAGTAATTACTAAAATAGCCTCTGGCGATGTCTTTGGGTGGTCTGCTGCGTTAGGACGTTCTAAATACACTGCCACCGCCATTGCGACCAGTGATATAAGAGTCATCCGTATGCAAACTGGCAATCTGCAAAAATTATGCGCAATCGACCCTGAAACTACTGCCCTCTTTCTCGATCGCCTGGTTGGTGTCATATCAGGAAAATTACAAGCCTCACATCAAGAGATTCTAAATTTGTTTAGTAACGGGATGAATCTCAACAGTGATTGTAAAAGGAGAATGAACTTAAATGGATCAGAAAACAGAATTTACGCTTGAAGATCAAATGCGCGGTCTGATTGAACAGTTGGACGCTTACATCAACACCTATCATGGTGGTTCCGTAGAATTTGTTGACTATGTGGATCGTATCGTCCATGTACGCTTAGGGGACGCATGCACAGATTGTCCACTATCCGACACTACAGTTAAAGGTTGGATAGAAGGAACTTTCAAGCAATTCTTCCCTGAAGAAGTGGATGCAGTAGAACAAGTACACTAATTTTTTATTCTAGAAATACTTCTACGTGTTCTCCATCCTTGTCATCGAACACATCCACAATCTTGCCAATGGTGCCTTCACGAATAAATTGCATCAAATCGGATGGGTCTAATCCTTGAATCTCAGTTGAAAAACGTGCACCCATTTTCATACCAGCACTGAGAACACTGACTGGTAATCGTACATTTACCCTGGCTTTTCCTGTATTGGTATCGGTCACCCGCACGCGGAAGAATTTGGCTGTTCGCCCGACTACTTCAACGGGTTGACCATCTTTTTCTCGCTTGACTGATTGTTCGAGAGAATCCAATAAACGAATACCATCCTCAGCAGAAATGACTCCATCCTGAATCATTTTGAGTATTCGCATTCGTTCTTCTGAACTTACCATGATCAAGCTCCTTAATTAACTCACCTATTTCAGTTTTCATATTTTACCATGCAAGTTCATCAATGAGAGACTCACACGCTGGATGATTCTTCCCACTTCATCACAGCCTGGCGGATGATTCGTTTTACATCCTCATCCGGAACAGCATTGATACCATCATAATACTCGTTTCCCACCCAGACGGTTACGCCTTTGTTGGGTAACTCAGTTAAACGAATGTTTTTCCCTTTTAATGGACTGCTCTCCAATAATTCCTGCAACACTTCATCCACCTGCTCCACGATACTTAATTGTCGTTTATGCTTTTCAGCGGTTTTCGAAGGCACAAGAGGAGGTACAACATCCGCAGAATCCACTTCTTTCACTTTTGGTGTTGGTACTGATTCTTTTTTTGATTCCACACCCAACCAATTTTGCGCTTCCTGCAGGTTCTTTTCGAGACGATTGCGCTGGACAAAACTCAGTTGGCTGGCATCTCTGATCCACTCATCTCCAAATAAAACAGCAAATTGATCATCCTTAATCGACCGTCCCAGGGTGACCAATCTGGTATGAGAAGTTTCCTTGACCACCTCTTTGGCCGTGACTGTGTCTGTTTCCTTTTGAATAACTTCCGATAGCGGTGTAGTGTGATCCTGCACATCCGTCTTTTTTGATGATCTTGAAAAATAAATGCCTAAAAAAATAACCAATCCTAATAATAAAAGACCTGCTAGTCCAAAAAAGAGAAACACAATCCAATTTGATTGAATGGCCATATTTTTCAACCTTTCTTTTTTGTTGTGGAAAAAGAGTGGGGTATGGGTTGACACACCGGGCATAAATGAGTTCCACGTTGACCAACCACGATCTTCTCAATTAATGTACCACAAATCGGGCAGGTCTGTCCACTGCGACCATACACCCGAAATTCATTCTGAAAACTTCCCCCGCGATAGATCCAATCGATGCTGGCGCCATTGCTTTCAATTCCTTTTTTTAGCACCTGTTGGATGGCTGCCAATAATTTTTGAGCCTGTTCCCGTGTCAATTCAGCCGAATTACTCAATGGATGGATCCCGGCGATATGCAACGCTTCATCTGTATAAATATTTCCCATCCCAGAAATAAATGCCTGATCCATTAAAAAGGGTTTTATTAGTCGCTTGCGCTTGATTAAGCGCTGATAAAAATCCTCTGCATCGTCAATTTCCAGGGGTTCTGGTCCCAGACGGTGCAGCAATCCATCCATATCTTTTCGCAACCAGACCCTGCCAAATTTGCGTGTGTCATTAAACGCCAGATGATAACCATTCTGGAACCAGATCACCAATCGATCATGCGGTAACAATTCCGTTGTATCCGGATCCACCCGCAAGTCACCACTCATGCGTAAATGAACGATCAAAAATCCATCAGACAAATGAATGACGATGAACTTTCCCCGGCGGCTTACATCCACCACCAGTTGATCTTTTATACGCTGTAAAAACGCTTCCAAACCGGGTTCAGCCAGCGTCTTCCGCCACAAGACATCTGCCCGTTTAATCTTCCAGCCAACAATAGCCGGCGCATCCCGCCCCCCTGAACGTAATGCCTTGCAAATGGTTTCAACTTCAGGCAGCTCTGGCAAGTTCAACCTCTATTCGTTGAACAACTCACCCACACTACGTCCTTCATTTGCACGACGGATGACCTCACCAATCAATTTGGATATGGTCAGGATCCTTAAGCGGCCGGTGAAGAATGCTTCTTTTTCTTTCGAAATCGGAATGGTGTCCGTGGTAATAAACTGCTTAACCGGTAATGCGCCTAACTTCTCTGCCGCATTCGCAGATAAACTGGGATGCACAAACGAAACGTAAATATCGCGTGCACCATTTTCTTTCAATAAATTGACTGCTTCCACCATCGACCCACCCGTGTCCACCTCATCATCCACAATGATCACATCTCGTTCGTGAACATTACCGATCAGGTTCAAGGCTTTGGCTTTGGCATCATTCCCAGCCCGGCGTTTTTCAATAAATGCCATGGGTACATCCAGCGCAGCCGCGTAGTTGCGGCCTTTTTTCGCAAATCCGAGATCAGCGGTAACCACCACCGGGTCAATCATATTGGGTTTCAATGATTTCAGGTAATCGAGCTGTAGAGAATAAGCCGAGAGCACATCACCTGGAATCGAGAAGAATCCTTGAATCTGACCGGCATGTAAATCCATGGTGATGTAACGGTCTGCCCCGGCTGTTTGAATCATATCCGCTACCAACCGTGCTGTGATCGGCACCCGTGGTTGGTCCTTCTTGTCGGAACGCGCGTAGCACAGATAGGGGATTACAGCGGTAATACGAGCAGCCGAGTCCAACCGCAACGTTTGAATGAGGATCAATAATTCCATCAGATTGCGGTGAACAGGTGGAGAGGTTGTCTGCATCACGTAGCAATCCTGACCACGTACACTGGTGTGCAATTTTACAAACAGATTCTCATTCGGGAATTCAATAATATCACGTTCATTTAAGTTCAAGTGTAAATAATCTGCTATCTTTTGTGCCAATGTAGGGCAGGCAGTGCCTGCATATAGTTTTATACCCCCGTACATCATTTTCTCATGTCGACCGTGACTGGTATAAGCCATCTTCCTTCACTTTCTTCTGGGATTTACTTTCAGAGCATAAAACAGGGTAATTCTAGCATCTTACCTCAATACCGAAAAGCGGACAATCCTCACCATCTGTCAGGATTTTACTCCCCACACAGATCTGGATTTCCGAGTTTCCTATTTAAGTGTAGACGATAACCGGGAAAAAGCAATCATGCTTATGGATTTTTTTTTGTTAAATCAACGAATGCCAAACCTAAAAATTTTACAAAATTGGAAGGTTTTTTAAGTTGACCAGAACTATTTGTAATTCTAAAATATTAATCATTCACAAATTCGGTGATTCTGGGGGACAGCCAACAACACAGTGCCAGATAAACCGAAATAATTCCCTTCTTACACAGGAGTATACAAATGAAAACAAGATGGTTATCTGTGCTGTTGTCATTAATGGTTATCAGTACTTTATTGGTTGGTAACCCGGTCGTATCTGCTCAAGAAATTGTTAAGCCGGAATTTTTACCAATAGAAAATTATTTGCCGAATTATGTTCCAAAAACAACAAATACACTCGATTCCACAAAGGCTACCACGGTTGTCGGTGAACCAGGGACTTCTTTTCGGTATGTTGATACATTCGGTGAAACAGGAATACCATATTTTGATGATTCAGAACATTTGAATTTCCCAGTAGGATTAGCAATCGGTAACGATGATAGTATAGTAATTCTTGAAGAATGGGGAAAAAGATTACTCAAATATGATTCATCTGGGATTTTTCAATTCAAAATAGGTTATGCTGGAGTAGGAGAAAGTGGTGATTATTCATTTGATTATCCTCAAGATGGTGTTTTTGATGCTGCAAATAACATTTGGGTTGCTGAAGCGAATCGAGTAATGAAGTACACATCAACTGGGGATGTTTTACTTCAATTTCCAGATATTGACCCTTGGAGACCTGGATCTGAAAATGGGCGATTTAATCATGTCACAGGAGTTGCGTTTGATTCAATTGGAAGATTATTTGTTTCAGATTCAAATAATCATCGAATACAAGTATTTGAGATGGATGAAAACAATTATCCAGTGTGGATTTATTCGCTTGGTGAAGCCACTGTTTCAGGAATTGACAACTTTCATTTTAATTATCCTGAGAGGATAACTATACAAAATGATCAGCTGATTGTTGCAGATAGTCAAAATCACCGTGTCCAAGTGTTTGATGTATCAAATACAGATCCCAATTTATTTGCTTATCAAACAACCATAGGTGTCAGCGGAGTGTCAAATGATGATAATGACCATCTTGATTATCCATTTGGAGTAGCAGCAAATAATGAATACATTGCCGTCTCCGAAGGCAATAATAATCGTATTCAGATTTTTGATCGTACAAATTTTTCTTATGTAACAACAGCTGTATCTTTTGGTAGCGACCCTGGTCTCACTTGGAATCCAAGAGATGTAGCATTTGATTCACTAGGTAACCTTTATATTGCGGACTCCTATAATCACAGAGTTGAATTTTTTACCAAACAAACTGACGCATCTTGGATTTATGAAAGAATGCTAGGAACAACCAATGTTCCATATTTGACTGATAATTTTCACTTTAATAAACCAAGAGTAGCTATAGACAAAGATAAAAATATTATCATTATTGAAGAAAATGGAGTAAGGCTATCAAAATTTGATCCTTATGGAAATTTTATTTTTAGCGTCGGTGAACCTGGTATAGAAAGGGATCCAAATCGAGGAAATAATGACAACGAGCATTTTTCTTGGCCACATGGTGTAGCTGTTGATAGTTTAGGAAAAATTTATGTTGCAGACAATAGTAGAGTGCAAATATATAGCCCCAGCGGAGATTATTTGGCAACAATTGGGCAAGATTGGGCATGGGGTAGTGGAGATTATGAGTTTTCCTGGGTTACTGGTTTAGCAGTTTCTCCTTCTGGCTTCATTTATGTAGCGGATGGGCCTAACCATCGTGTACAAATCTATGATAGTTCTTATTCTTATGTAGGAACAATAGGAGAATCTGAAGTCAGTGGTACTGATAATTATCATTTTAACTACCCAATCGGTGTGGAGGTGGATTCATTCGGAAATATTTTTGTGGCAGACATAAATAATTGCCGCGTTCAAAAATTTGCTAGCAACCTGCAATATCAATTGACCTTTGGTGTGACAGGTATTTGTGATAATCAATTGGGAAGTGTAAGTGCAGATGATGTTACCGTTGATTCTCTAGGTAGAGTTTATGTAGCTGGGTGGCTGGACCGAGTTGATGTATTCGATGCTCTTGGGATGTATCTTACTACAATCGGTGGAAGTTGGGGAACACATCATAGTCAGTTTAAAGGCGCTAGTGGTGTTGCAGTTGATAAGGATGGTTTTGTGTATGTATCAGATTTTTCAAATCACCGCATCCAAAAATTCGCTCCTGGATACCCTAATTGGGAACAAATCAATATAAATGGCTTTGGAGATCGCAGAGTAGAAATGATTCCTTCTATGGCGGTGTTTAAAGAATACCTTTACGCAGGCACATGGTTTTTTGATGGAGAAAAAGAAAATAGCCAGATCTGGCGCTCACCAGATGGAAAAATTTGGGAAATGGTAGGCAGTGATTTTGGGATAGGAGTCTCCCATATGATGGAATTCAAAGATAAATTATATGCAGGGACTTGGGATGGAAATCTCTTTTACAGTGAGAATGGAGAAAGTTGGATTCCAATTCCTGATATCGGTTTGGAAACTGGAATTGCTCGTTTTGAAGTTTATAACGATTCCCTTTTCTTAAGTACCTGGAATGAAGTAACTGGCACTCAGATATGGAAAACTGAAAATGGAATTCTTTGGACAAAAATGACAGTAGGGTTTGAACGACCTAATAATAATGGCGCCATTTCCAGCGAGGTATTTAACAATTATTTATATTATGGTGTGTATAATTCGGTAGAAGGGGCAGAATTATGGCGCTTTAATGGAATCGCTTGGACAAAAGTTTTTGATCATGGTTTAAATGATCCAGATAACATCGCCATATCTGCATTAGAAGAATTTAATGAAAACCTTTATGCAAGCGTCTGGACTGAAACAGGGGTGGAAGTGTTTAGTTCGTCTAATGGCTTGGATTGGGAGTTATCTGTTGAAAGTGGTCTGGATAATCCTACTAAAATTGGTGAGTTTGCATTAGAAGTCATTGGAAATGATCTATTTTTAGTAATCAGCAACGAAGATACCGGAATGGAAGTCTGGAAAACAAGTGACGGCAAAAACTGGGTTCAAATTGCTGAGAGTGGATTTGGTGACAGCAACAATGTCTGGTCTTATTGGGACAGCGCAACAGTCAATTTTAATAATAAATTGGTTGTTGGGGTCACCAATTGGGCAAATGGTGGAGAGGTTTGGAGTTATGATACACATAAATACATCTTTTTGCCTCTATTAATGAGGTAACTATCTTCACATGAAGTAAATTTCTTTGGGGACTGCCAGCTAAGTCAGTCCCCTTTTCAAATCATTTCAACAATGATAATTTATTATTTTTTTTAATTTGAAACCATTTCCTCTGGTAAATATATTTTGTTGTTTTTTTAATCAATCAAATTTACAGACTACCTCTTATTGCCAAACTTCAATTTACTTCTTAGAACCAATTCCATTCTCTCAAATCTCGAGGATCGGTAGTTAACCTTAAAATTGATAAGCTCATATTTTTCTGGTTCTTTAAAGCTATAAATAATCCTCTGATATTTATCTGTTCCTACCCTTAATGATTTCAGCAATTTGGGATATTCCAAAAGTTGTTCATCAACCATAGCCAAAAACTCAAGTGGGGTAACACTGGGTGCAGCAGAAATACCTGCGTTGGCTAACTGGACCCGCAATCTTCTGTACAGCAAAGCTACCGGATGTAATGCCATCTGTTTTTCCTGACGCCGGGAGCGGATAAAGCGTACCAGAAGCCAGCCTACCCAGACGACGCCACAAAGAACGAAACCACCGAAAAGAACCCGCAACCAGACCCGGCGTTTATTCCTTTGCTGTGTTACTGGTATCTCAGGATTCATTTCGACTGTATCAGAATTCAGGTATGAATATGCAGGCACGGATTGTGATGGCGTTGGCTCAAAGGGAATCCAGCCATAATCAGGAAAGTAGACCTCCACCCAGGCATGTGCCAGATCCCCTGTCACCTCGAAATTTCCCTTTTCTGGAACAAACTCACCAGGCGCATATCCGGTGACCAGGCGGGCTGGGATCCCTTCGATGCGTAATAATACTGCCATGGCTGAAGCGTAATAGGTGCAGAAACCTGAATTTGCTTCGAACAGGAAATAGTCCACCACATCCTGGTCACTGGCTGGCAATGCTGATTCCAGATCATAAGGCACGGATTGCCTTACATAATCCTGAATTTTTATCACCCGTTCGTAGGCTGTATTTTGTCCCTCTACCAATCGGGCCGCCAGATTACGCACCCGCTGGGGAATAATCTCCGGTAACTGTAAGTATCTGGATTGTATCGTGCCGGGAATTTCACCGGATGCCGTTTGGAGCATCTCTGCACTCAAATCCGGTACCCAGGAAATCACTTCATAATGCTGCACAAACCCGGTCACAATCTGACTTTCCTCATCCACAAGCGATACAAGCCTGACATCCTCATTCAAAGCTTGCACCGGTTCTGCGGCTGAAAATAAACGTCCATCCCCCGATCGAAAAAGCGTAAACCGTTGATACAGTGCTTTTCTGCCCTGCTGTGGCACTTTTTCCAGTAGCACATCGCTTAGCTCATCCAGTTCTGCTTCTACCCATCCTGAGCCCGTATATGTACTGTAAATGGCCATCCGCCAGGGACGCGGAGTCGCATCCCCCGTTCGTACCCACATCACAGTCCCCTCCATCTGCGGTAGCGGCGCACCAACCTGGCTCAAATCCAAAGGCTGTAAGAGCAGAAGCTGTTCGTCCCGCGTCTCCGGTGGTCGATAAACATATCCTCCTGAACCTGTATCCTTTTGAGAAGGCGATGCAGGTTCTTTCATTTCTTCCACCCAGTTTCGGATTTCCCGCCAGCCTTCCGGTGTGGTGATGATGGGAGCAAGATTGGCAGCAAACAACACCCCAATGCTGATCACAATCATTGCCACATACCAATTAATCCACAACTGCTCAGGGAAATCGATCCTTCGCCGTTGCCAGTTTTTCTCTTTTAGAGAAAAATGACCCTGGGTTATCAGCGCAATTCCCAGAAACAATGCTACCAGCAGGATAAAAACATCTTTGCGATCGTTCTGTATAACAAACGCAATCGAACCCAGTAATGGGAGTAAAGCAATCCAGAAGTTCTTTCCCCTATTCAGACAGGTCACCAGCCAGGAGGTAGATAGCCACACCAGAGCAATCAGCACAATTGCCCAGAAACCTTCATCATAAATAATCTTTTGGGTTTGAATGGATTGCAACCATCCTTTTGCCCGTTCCAGGAATAGAAAGATTTGCCAGTTCGTTATTTCAAGCCAGTCGTAAAACTGCATCCCAATTCCGCCTGGGACGATTTTTCCGACATACTGGATTCCAAAGCTGAGAGCCATTAAAAAGCTATAAGCTGCACCCCAGCCCAACCACCAGCGTGTTTTACTTATTAACCAGCCATTGATAACAGCCAGTATCATGACTAAAAATAATGGCGGTGGCACCCGAATCCAAAATGTCTCACCCAATGTGTATACCAGCAGCAGCAAGAGGGAAGCGGCGATCAATATGCCAAACCAGTTGATCTTTTTCATCCATCGGGAAATGGATATTTTGTCAATGGGCACTGGGATCGAATCTACGCCCATTTCCCAACCTCAATCGCTTCGAAATCTTCCGCCAGGCGTGGTCGATTTCTAACCACAACCCTGCCAGTACCCAGGGTCAGATATTCCCAACGCCGTAGGTTTCCCATCCCACCCACTTGCGGTTGTATGTCACCTCGTCGAACCATGCGGGTAGTGATCCCCAGTGCAGCGGCCTGTTCTTGTGCCGCTTTTGGATTCCCCCCCAAGCCAAAACTGGTTGGATCCAGAAGAAAAGCCCAGGCTTCCCGTTCACCAATGCTGTGCGTCATCTGAGCCAGGTTGAACATCCAGTTACTTTCCAGCGAGGGGGTCACGACAATAACAAGGTCTCTGGCAGAGATCAAATTTCTGGTTGATGTTAATACCTCTGCCAGATTGACTGGCTGGGTGGTATGTAAGGGCGCCAATTCTGACAGGATCGTCCACAGAAAAGCCGGTCCTCGTTGGGGCAATACAATACAGGGTGGGTCAATGCCTGCAAATAATCCTACAGCTCGTTGATCGTTGATCAATCGCGAGGCTAACGCAGACATTAACAGAATCATAGTCTCTTCGCTGGATTCTTGCCAATCTTCCGATTGATTTTGTGAATGCACCGCTGGATCCAGATCCGGTATCAGCCAGATGCGCGAGGCAGCTTCGGGGTCGAAAACTTTGACATACGGATTTTGATGGCGTGCGGTCGTCCGCCAGTGAATTCTGCGCAATGGATCACCCGGTTGGTATGGGCGTGTCTGTGAAACCTGTACACTATCCGATACCCATGGCTGATAAATCGAACGGATATCGCCAACCTGTTTACCCCTGGGCAGGAATTCATCCGGTAAAACAGCCAGTGGCGGATACACCACCATTTTTTGCGCTTTTGTATAATTGCGCTGCACGGTAAATATCCCAAAAGGATCGCCACTCACCCATTCCCAGGGACCCAGAGAGAACACCCCACGTTGTTTACAAATCAGATTAACACGCCATTCAGCTTTGCTGCTTGTATCCAGTGCCCGGATGACACCAATCGAATACGCCGGAAAATCACTGTGATCTTCAATTCCAATCCATAGCACAGGTAGCCAGCCAGTGTTTTGTACACAGATATTTTCTTCCAGCTCATCGCCCACCTGCATGGCTGCATAACGTAATCTCCGGGTTGCATGCACATGGTCAGCCAGGGATCGTACCCATCCATATGCACTCAGGATAATCCCTGCCACCGTTACCAGGCAGATCACCACCACTTTGATCGGCCATACAATGTACAGAAATAACAATCCGATGAGAATAACAAGAATCACCGGTTGTTGCAAACGAATCTCAACCGCACCATCCTCTAAGGTTTGCTGCCAGACCTGGTGTGGAGGTTTCCTCATTTGCTGTACCCAACGCCAACCAGAAGTAATTTTTCTGTTCACAAATTAACTATACAACAAATTAATGGTCCATTTTTTCGATAACGATGCAAATTTATCCTCATTATTAGTTGACTAGACGTCAATTAATTTTATAATTAAAGTAATTTATTCTGCGCAACGATACCTTTTTATGGACATCCAATAGCAGTCATCCAGACAGATTGAATTTCACATATTTTCCTAATAATGCAGGAGGGCAAAAATGTTTACTAAATGGTTGGTCGTTCTATTAACTTTTCAACTTATCAACACATCTCTTTTACCCATTTCAAAAGAGTTTGAAGAGAGTAATCATCAGGTCTCTGAAGAACTTTCAAAATTCCCACTCCAGGCGATTTCAATAAATCAAATTCATTCAAAAACACATAACAATCCATTAATTAATAAGTCATTAATTGAAGAGCAAGATTCAGACTTTTTTATTTATTTACCATGTGTGTTAAATACAACACCTTCATGGAAGCAGGTTTCCAGCCCCACTACAACAAAGCTAAATGATGTATACGCATTGTCACCTAATGATGTGTGGGTGGTTGGTGATGAGGGACTTATTTTACATTGGGACGGCAATGTATGGCAATCGATACCAAGTCCTTCGGTATCGAATAATAGAGAACTTTCTATGAAAAATGAGAGCGAAGGGTTTGCTCAAACCAATTCTGGAATTATAAAATGGGATGGGATTTCTTGGACTTTGTCTTCTGAATTTATTACAAATGCTCGCTCGAACACCGCTAATGATGTGACTAATTTTTGGTTTGTCGGAGGTGTAGTGTACGGATTACCACCAAATTCAACCTACAGTGGAGAAATTCTTAAATGGAATAACACCACTCAGGAAGATGATCATTATTACTTTCCAGGAGCTATTTATTATGGAATTGACATGATTTCTCCAACAGAAGGTTGGGCAGTAGGAAAAAGTTATACAGATACCAGCTCTGCCATAGTACGGTGGAATGGTACGCAATGGAATCCTATCGCTTATCCTCCTTTAAATTATTTAACTGATGTTTCGGCCTATGACTCTTCACATGCTTTTTCAACCGGGCAGGACTTATCTGGTCAATGTATTTCATTATTCTGGAACGGAAGTACTTGGAACTCCATCGGTTGTCCCGCAGGTGTCATGTTCAATTCTGTAGATTACATATCTACAAACTCTGCAGTAGCTGTTGGGTCAGGTGGCACGATTGCATACTCAAATGGTTCTGCCTGGACGATAATTTCAAGTCCAGTAAACACTGCTCTTCTTTCGGTCTTTATGTTATCTGAAACGGAAGGATGGGCAGTTGGCGAGAATGGAGTGATACTACACTTTAGTTCCGGTATTAATTAAATTAATTCGTGTCAATATTTTATTTGATTAATTATTAAATGTCATATAATTATTATGATATTTGTTATATGAGAATTGCATCTCATTCGTTACTATATTTAAATATCAAGCTTTTTCTTACAAAAATGGGGGTAACGTTGCGGGAAAAAATGAAGAAAACCTCCAGATATTCACTTTTATTTTCATAATTTCATAAGGAGAAAAAATGAAAGGCAAACTGTTATATGTATCGCTTGTTGCTGTTTTATTATTCAGCATGTTGACACCTACCCACCTGCAATCTGTTTATGCAGAAGGTCCTGAACCTGAAATAAAAAATCCCTTTCCCTCTGAATCTTGTATTTCAGGAATGCCCTGTAAGAATAAAGAAGGTCTGTTGTTTATGAGTGCAGATGAAATCACTCAAACAAAGACATTGGATGAGACAAAATCCACTGGAGGGCCAGATGACTTTGGCTACATTTGGAATGACTCTGTGGCTTATGGTTGGATAGATGCAACCAGCGGTGGTACAGAAGCTGGCATTTCCGATCGTTATGACATAGTTGGACCTGTATCCATCCCGTTTGACTTTAAATTTTACGAAAACACCTATTCAGAAATTTTTATAACAGGAGCTGGATACCTTACATTTCAAAATTCTTATGTTGATCCATATTTTCAAATTCCTAACACAACTGAACCTAACAACTTGATTGCTCCCCTTTCAAGTGTTTGGTATTACGAAGGCAATTATCCTGCTGGAAGAGTGTTTTACAAATCTGGCGGAACTGCACCTAATCGCTATTTCATCGTTGAATGGCATGAAGTAAAATTTCCTGATTTTGATCCCTCCACTTTTCAAGCTATTCTATACGAAAATGGTAATATTTTATTCCAATTCAAAGAAGTAAACTTATTGAAGGATATGGGGACTTATCTTACAGGTTATAGCGCAAAATCTGGTATTGAAGACTCTCAAGGATTGGATGGACTGGTTTATTTGGATAATCCCTTTGAATTCTCATCCAATTCTGCTGTACTATTTACTCGTCCTGCTCCTTCTGCCCGTGTAAGAATTACCCCACTTTTCCAGGGTAAATTTACAAAATCCAATGAAATTAATGAATTTCTATTCACAATTTCCAACACTGGCGAATTAGGACCCGACACTTATGACTTTACATTATTTCCTGGATGGTCTCCAACTTTACACAAAGCATCAAATAATGAACCATTAGTTGACACAGATATGGACGGAATTATTGATACCGGTCTTTTAGCCCAAGGAGATAGTCTTGAGCTGAAATTACGGGTTGTTACACCAGACGGTTTGACTGCAGGTGCTTCAAATACGGTAACTGTAACCGCAACGTCAAGTCTTGATTTTAATAAAAGCAAAACTGCTCGATTTGATTTGAGTGTTCCGGCACCATTTGCGCAAATTTATTCTGGGTTAAATAACAGCAAGGTAAACCTTGACCTTGTTCGGCCAGAAACTCAATCATTTATCGCTCTCACTCCTGAATGGTCGAATGGTGATGGTCCTGTAGTTGCAGAAACGTTTGATCATAATTTTGTTAATGTCTGGTCTGATTGGGTTTACCAGGAAGATTCACAGGGGTGGATACTAAATTATTCGATTGTAGACAAATATGGCAATGTGATAAAACCAATTACTAATCTGACAAATCTTGATTTCTCGACTGACGAATATAAAAGTGATGGTGCAACATCAATAGCTATTGCGCCTGATGGCAAAATTGGTATTACCTGGGAACGGTATTTATACAATTTCTCTTCAGATTTATATTTATATAATTTGAATATCTGGTATGCAATATTAAACCCATCAGGCACAATAGCTTATGGACCGATCAATTTAACTAACAACACCACTTGGGGTAATTGGGATACAGTTGGTTTTCAGCAAGTTTTTAATCCATCGATAGCAGCGACAGAAGATAATCACTTCATGATTTCATGGCAAAAATATCAAAGTACCTCGAGCACATCCTCGTTAAGTGAAATATACTATGCGATTACCCAGAGTTCTGGAATTATCACCCTGCCACCAACACCAATTGCTTCTGGGGTGGCTGGTTCTTTAGAATATTCCAATTCATCTATAACTTCTCTTAACAGCAATCGTTTTTTTGTGACATACTCCAAAAGACAATTTACAGGAACCTACTGGACATATGGAAGTTTTTTCCGAGTTTACAATAGTAATGGAGGTTTGATAAAATCTGAAACTGAAATTCCGGACATGCATAATCGAATCACCTCCAAACAACTCTCTGGGGGAAATATTCTCTTAGCTTCTCCCGAATGGGGTTCTCCCTCCATAATAAAGTATAAGGTCCTCGATAGCTCTACCTATAATTCAATTTACTCATCATCTATTTCGCATCCAACGATGGTGGAATATTCAAATGGTCTTTCAATCACCATCGATAATTCTAATCGTGGGATTTTGACATGGACTGATCAACAAACTCAACAATATTTATACTATGCCTTAATTGATGGAAGTGGACCTGTGACAACACCTCCATCTATCTTCCACTTAAGTGAACCAGGTGAATATATCGGTTTGAATTATTATGGTGGCTCTAATACAACCAACTCATGGGTACCTGAAACATCTGTGGATGGCTTGGTGGAATTTGATACAAATATATTTGGTGCTCCTCCAGGCGGAAGTGCGAATATTGGTATCTTCTATGCTAATGATGGCCTTACCACTGCCACCAACGCTAAACTTACTCTAAACCTTGACGCCAATTTAACATATCAAGGTGACACATCAGGAATCACTCCGAGTGTGGTCGGCAGTAAAGTAGAATGGGATTTGCCAAATATTGCATTGCTCGATCATGACAATTTTATGGTCTATGTCTCCATTCCCAATGATGCACCTATTGGAACGCAGTACGCAATCAGTGTAACATTGAGTTCCGATGGAGTGGATAGTAATCCGAGTAATAATACTTCGAATGCAATAGTCTTTTCAGCGATTCAGGTTTTTCTTCCAATGATCGCAAGATAAAAACTTTAATTACTATCTTTCCTCTTTATTAGGGCTGTCAGCAACAAGACAGCCCTTTTACAATGTTTTTTTCATAGAACCGATTATATATTATTTAATATTTCAATCTTACGGTTGCAGTCGATTCGGACCACGGAAGAGATATACCGTCTCGCGGATATTCGAGAGTTTCATCATAACCATCAGCAAACGCGACAAGCCCATCCCATAGCCACCATGCGGAGGACAGCCATAGCGGAAGAAGTCCAGATAGAATTGGATCGGACCGGCACCCAAACCTTTTTCTTTGGCCTGTTCCAGCAATACATCATAGCGATGTTCGCGTTGGGCTCCGGTGGTGATTTCGAGCCCATTCGCCAAAAGGTCAAAGCTGCGGGTCAGGTTGTCACCCTTTTTCATATGATAGAAGGGACGCACGGCGAAAGGCCATTCGGTGATGAACACAAAATCGCTACCGGTTTTCTGCTTGATGTAATCGCCCAGGGCACGTTCCGCACCCGGGTCAAGATCATTTTTCTTCTCAGGTGGCAATTGATAACCAACCTCTTTCAGGATATTGTGGGCTTCCGCCATCGTCACTCGTGGGAATGGCACCTGTGGCACTTCGATTTCCAGGCCAAACACTTCTTTGATCGCATCGCCATGCGCATCTTTAACGCGTTGGTAGGCGTATTGCAGCATGCGTTCCTGATTGGACATGACATCATCTTCATCTTCAATCCACGAGATTTCCAGGTCGATGCTGGTAAATTCGGTCATGTGGCGGGATGTGAAGGAAGGATCAGCCCGGAACACCGGTCCGATTTCAAAAACACCTTCAAAGCCAGCAGCCATAGCCATCTGTTTGTAGAATTGGGGAGATTGCGCCAGGTAAGCTTTGGTATCGAAGTAGTTGAGCTCGAATAACTCCGCGCCGGATTCACTGGGGCTACCCATCAACTTGGGAGAATGCATTTCGATGTATCCACGCTCCACCCAGAATTCACGCAGAGCCATTTCCATGGTGGTCTGCACCTTAAAAAGTAGCAGGTTTTCTGTGCGGCGTAAGTCCATGAAACGCCAATCCAGGCGATAATCCAACGCCGGTAAATGGTCTTTTTCACCAAAAGGTTCAAAGGGTAAAGGAGATTCTGCCAGGTTTTCTACTGTCAGTGATTCCAGCTGGATTTCCAATCCGCCCAGTTTCACCTGAGGATTGTCACTCACCTTGCCGGTCACCCGCAAAGCAGATTCAGTGGTCAGAGAGGAAATCAACTCAGCGAGTTTCTCGTCATTTGGTTTCCAGTGGGTGATCTGCACCATGCCGGTTTTATCGCGTAAGACGATAAACTGAATTTTCTTCTGATCGCGTAATACATGCAGCCAACCCTTGATCATGACGGTCTGGTCCAGATGTGCTCTTAATTCTCCGATGGGTGTTCGTTCCATATTGATCTCCTTCGACTTCTCTTTTCAGGTTTCCAACCATCTGCAATGGATTGTGGTTAACCTGAGATTCTCATTTTTTATCGTTCAAATACCCCCAAAGTATATCTTAATGCCCTTATTCGGGCAATTAGCTCATGGCTCATAGCTCATGGCTGATAGCAAAACTTTGAGCCATAAGCCATCAGCCATCAGCAGTGAGCTGTGTGCATCCCTTAACAGCTTAAGCGCTTAACAGCTTAAGAGCCGCGCTTTGCGGCGACAATTTCCGCGCCAGCATCTCCCCCAACACCGCTTCAATCTTGCGCTGGTCCACCTGCTTGCGCCACTTAGCGGCGAAAGCTGCCATCAATAACTCATTTAGCTCTTCTTGCAAACGAGCTGCATCGCGGATATGCCACTGGTTGTGCGTCCTTAAAAATGTTGCATGTTTTTCAATCGCCTCGACCACCTTTTCGATCCCGACACCCTCGGTCGAGATTGTTTTCAGTACTGGTGGCGTCCAATGCTCATTTTTGGATTCATTTGTAGTCTGATCCAACTTGACCGGGGCAAAAGCCAGTTCTTTGTGATGAAAACGATCAATAGCCGATATCTGGCCCGGTCTGGCGAACTCCAGGCTGGCACTCAATGCCCGTAAAGTATTATCCGCCAGCGAATGATCAGCTTTGTTCACCACCAGAATGTCAGCAATCTCCAGAATACCAGCTTTGATCGCCTGGATATCATCCCCCATGCCCGGTGCTTCCACCACAATCGTTGTATGCGCCAGCCGGGCGATATCCACTTCTGATTGACCGGCGCCTACCGTCTCAATCAGAATCAGATCAAATCCAGCCGCATCCAGCACCCTAACCAGGGCAGAGGTCATGCGTGCAATCCCACCCAGATGACCACGAGAGGCCATCGAACGGATAAACACCCCGGGATCATCGGCGATGTCGCGCATGCGAATGCGATCGCCCAGGATGGCACCACCGGTGAATGGACTGGATGGATCCACGGCTACAATGGCCACTTTTTTGGCTTCACCTTCTTCCGGATTTCTTAATAAACGTGTCATCTGGTTCACCAGTGAGGATTTTCCCGTCCCTGGTGATCCGGTCACCCCCACCAGATGAGCCTTGCCACTGTGCGGAAAGAGCGCATCCAATGCTTCTCTTCCTGCAGGGCTATCATTCTCCACTTCGGTCAATGCGCGTGCCAATGCCCGTCGATCTCCTGCCAGCACTGCTTGCACATCAACCGTGTCGCGCATAGCTACGCCTCTGCCTGTCCTGAGACAAGCCTGCGAACATCGTCAATCACCTGTTGCGTGGTGGTTCCTGGACCGTAAACGGCGCGAACCCCCATTTTCTGCAAAGCTGGCCAATCTTCCTCGGGGATAATACCTCCCACAAATACTGCCACATCGCCTAAGCCGGCTTCCTTCAGGCTTTCCAAAACTCGTGGAACCAGTGTCATGTGCGCTCCCGACAGGATGGAAAGGCCGACCATATCCACATCTTCCTGTAAAGCCGCGGCGGTGATCATCTGAGGTGTCTGGCGTAAGCCTGTATAAATCACCTCCATGCCTGCATCTCGCAAGGCTCTGGCGATCAATTTTGCGCCGCGATCATGTCCATCCAACCCGGGTTTAGCGATCAATACTCGTATTTTTCGATCCATGCAGTCGACTCCTGCTAATTTCCAAATTCAGTCACTCTTTTATTATACCTGTTCAGAAATCAAAGGCAGGGGGATTTTGTTCCGCATTTCGGCGACTATTTAGCATGATTCACTTATGTACCCTGCAGTATGATTTTTTTAACGCCACCTTTTCATTCTCTCCCACCCATTCCTAGCTGATATTCCACAAACATCGGGCTTCTTCATCATCCTCAGCCGCTTTGGAGGGTTGCACAATCTTACGATATTAGAAGTAAGCCCCGGTATTGTTCACCAGCACGTCCAGGTGTTCATACTTTTGCCTGAACTTCTCAGCCAACCGGCGAATATCCGCCAGCGAAGAAAGATCCGCGACCATGCCATCCACCTCGCCATCTGTGGGATTCTGCGATTTAATTTCCACGACTACATCCGCAGTCTTGTGTGGGTTGCGACCCACAATCACCACATGTGCCCCCATCTGTTGCAAAGCCCTGGCAGTCTCCTTGCCAATGCCTGCTGTTGCCCCTGTCACCATCACAAGTTTGTTGTGCATATCAATTGAAGTCATCATTGCAACCTGAGAGTTTTCGATATCAGAATAATTATACCGGAAGCGTGTAGCGTTGTACAAAGTTTGTATGATGTTAAAGAAAATCTGAACGGGGATTTACAGGATTTTGAGATTCTTGATGATCATGTTTCTGTGGCAAGAATACATCAAGGGTGTTCAGTGTAAATTACAGGATTTACAGGATGAGAAGTTAGAAAAATGGTGAGGTGTAACAAAGAAACGTCTGAACGGGGATTTACAGGATTTTGGGATTCTTGATGATCATGTTTCTGTGGCAAGAATACAT
>Ga0068712_1000681_pt1 | contig 59489 bp, 54 predicted proteins | sample MTBAKSrepl1MetaG_FD_62987 | JGI IMG/M metagenome (GOLD analysis project Ga0068712, IMG submission 62987) | Enrichment culture microbial communities from Arthur Kill intertidal strait, New Jersey, USA, that are MTBE-degrading - MTBE-AKS1... | ecosystem: Environmental > Aquatic > Marine >... | reverse complement strand
GCGCCAGTGTTCTTATTTCGAGCGTAGCGAGAAATCTCCCGCAGGGGGCGCGGGGGAAGAAATTCCCCCGCACGATTCCTTTTCATGCTTTTATCGACAGCCTCAAAGGGAGAAGGAATCCGTTTACTACTTTTCAGAGCTAACGGCATAACCACATTTCGGAAAAGCTGAAAACGGGTTGTATTCGCCTCCTCAAAAAGTTACGGAGGAACAATGTTCCAACATAGCGATATCCTTACCCAGCCCTTGTTTTATCTGTTCATCGCCTTTACCTGCGCGCTTTCCATGGGATATTTCTGGGGTCGACGGACAAACAAGCGCGTGTTTCTCTCCGCCTTCAACGACCTGGTTGATGTTGTCCACCCCGATGACCAGACCTTCACCAATATCGGCGGCCTGGTGGGCTTTCACGCTAACCTGATCATCAAACGAAAAGGCCCGGTCAGCCGGGTGGACGCCACCATCACGCTGCTTCCCCGGCACTCCCTGCTGTATTTGCCCGTTTCCAAGCTTATCATGCGCCACGACCGGTTGTTCGTCACCATTCACCTTAAGCCCCCCCTGTTTGGCGAAGCTCATTTAATCGAGGTCAAATACGCCGGGTTCCGCAGCCCCAAGATCCAGAACGCCGAACGGATGACCCGTGAGCCCGTGCGATGGGGAAATCACGACTTTCTCCTCTACTACGAGCAGACCGTCATGCGGGATCGTTTGACCGAACTCATGCGGGATCATCCCGATCCGGGCATCGTGCGCCACATCGCCCTGGTCCCGGACCAGCGAAAATGCTTTGTCTTCATGATCCCTTACAGGAATGCGGTCAAAAACGATTTCCAGGCGGTCTATCAGTGGATTCAGACGGTCTGCGGCGCCGGGTAATGGCGTTTCGTGGGACTTGAAGCCTGAGGATCAGGCCTTGTTTTTTGACCTTTTTCCTCACTATTAGCGCGGATAACCTATGTAAGCTTTCAAAAAACTGGATTCCCCGGTCAAGCCGGGGAATGACGAAAGACGCTGACCGGCTTTATCAACACCTCGAACGAATTGCCTTGGCTACCCTCTCTTGATGACATCCTGCGCTCAACCATCATTATCCTATCCTAGACTCCTAGCCGGTCTTATAGATTCTGCAATACTTTGGATATTCTTTATGTTCACCATCTCAAACAGCGCCCGATAGCGCAGGATCTGCGCGGGGGGAGAAATTCCCCCGCGACGCTTTTCATTTCCGCGAGACTGATGGGTTTCGTCCGCCTGTGGCCGACTCTGCCCATCCCGCCGCGTGGTTCACCCGTGGTCCCCCTATCGAATGTTTCTTAATTCGGGCGTGGGAGTCGATAGTAAAATAAGAATTGTGTGAGAATAAACTATATTTCGCCCGATTTGCGGGCGCGGATCATTAATGAGCCCATGATACCGATCAAACCTAACAAAAGGATTATACCCCATTCGTTTAATGTGGGGATAGGTTGCGCGGGAAGAGTTGCTTGGGGAGACCATTGAAGAAATGGATAACCATGTCCGTCGATTATCCCCCACACGGTGTCGAAATCCCATTCGCAAAAAGTGGTAAAAGTTGCTCTATATGACATTTGAAGGGTGGTTTTGCCTTGTACCTGTTCGTCAACATAGTCACTAATGCCATTAACCTGGTTTGATGCGCCAATATCCCAAAAATCACACGTATAGACGCCTCCGTCGCCATGTCCGCCGCCGAATCCTCCGATATTGGCGCCTGGTGTTATTGGCCGACCAGTGGAATAACAATTGGTAATCCTTCCCTCCTGCCACCCGAAAAAGCCACCGGCCCAATTCGCCGCGGCCTCGGCCGATCCGCTAGAATAGCAATTAATAATAGTCGAAGTGGTGGTTGTATTTCCCCCGGCAAATCCCCCTGCCGCATTAGTCCCCGCTGTGGCGGCGCCGGTGGCGTAGCATTGCGATATCAGGCATCCTTCCTGATTCCTGCCAATAAACCCCCCCGCCTAGCTGGCGACTGTCGTGGCCGATCCAGTGGCGTAACACCTGGTTATGGTGGACGGACCGGTCCCGCTGGCAGGGTTGCCAACCGTGTTCAGCCCAACGAAGCCTTCTGCAAATTGATTTCCCGCTGTCGCGGCGCCGGTGGCGTAGCAGTCCGATATCGAAGCGCCGTCTGTATTGATTCCACAAAACCCTCCGGCTTCGTCAAGGCCCGCATAAACCGCGCCCGTGGCGTAACAATTGGTGATGGTTCCAGGAGCGTTTTCTGTTTGATGACCATTACGGCCGCAAAATCCACCGGCAATGCCTATCCCTACAACTGAAGCCCCGCTGGCGCTGACATCCCCGGTCGCATAACAGTTGTCGATTGCGCCATTATATATATTCCAACCGCAGAAACCTCCAACTATCCGGGGTTCAACAGCGGAATCAACATTAGTGGCGGTTACGTTTGCGGTAGAATAACTGTCGCTTATCGCGCCAGAACTGTTCACTCCGCATAAACCACCGATAAATTCAAACGTTCCCTCCACAAACCCTGTACTGTAACAGTTAGTAATCGTCCCGGCGTCATTGATTCCACAAAGCCCGCCCACGAAACTCCATCCTAGTATCGAACAGTTCAACAAGCCTAAGTTACTGATTGTTCCCCCATCTACATATCCGAACAAGCCTACATATATGGTTCCCGGAAGATTCATGGAAAGATTGGAAATGGTATTCCCCTGGCCGTTGAATGTTCCGGTAAAATGTGTCCCATCATTGCCAATAGGAACCGTTCCGATCATACCGGCGGCGTCGATACTCGCCGTCATAATAAAATTGTCGCCCCAATGAGCCGGGTTGCTCATTAATGTCGCCAAATCCGCCGTGGACGATACTTGATAGGGGTCGGCCAGTGTGCCAACTCCACCCGAATACTGCGCAAGGCCGTGATTACACAATAAAATAACCAATAATGGCGCTAACGAAAAAGCCCTTCTCAACATAGTGCCCCCAAGCTTTGCAATGTTTTTTGAGTTTGATAAATAGACAAAAACTTAAATTAGGCAGGAAAAATGCCATAATAAAGATATAAACTGGGCAAGTAGATAGCAAACTATCTTACAACAGTAAATATCATACTTATTCATGGTATGTGATCATAATTTAAATATTTGATTTCCTCGAAGCCTTGAGACGATTTGGTAAAATGAAAAGCGAAATGAAGTACCCATTAAAAGGCCTTCGGTCAAGGGAAAAACTTCTCCCCTTACAAGAAAACCGATTTATTTCTTGCTGAAGTGGATCTACCCCGGCGCCGCTTCTTTACCCATGCCGATGTTTCTATCTCTTCTAGACGTCAGCTCTTTCCTTCACCGCGTCAGTCACCCATCAGGATCAAGATCTCGGCCATGAAGGCCTCGTTCCCTTACCGCCCCACGCGGGACCGGAAAATTTTCGGTTTCATGCCGCGTCCAAGTGATTGCGCGCGTCTTATGGTTTCCAGCCAACCCCTTTGCGGCTCGCGGTATGGGCAATAAAGAGTCCCGCTTCGACGGAGCGTGGGGTACACCAAGTGTCCGCTTGAACGAAGATACTTCAATCAGCCGTGCGCGCGAGTTATTCGACCGACCGAACAGCACTGGACTCTATTCAAGACCATGCTCACAGACTGGCAGGCTGTGGCCAACCTGCTTACGGACGCGCATCTGGCCGCGCTGGCGCTGGAACATGGCTGCGCGCTGGCTTCCACTGATTCTGATTTTTCGCGCTTTCCGAAACTGAAGTGGATCAATCCGCTTTCCCGGTAAGCCTTTTGCCCTTGCTCGCGGGGCGGCCTTTGGGACGCGAAGGGAGTTAAAACGGATTGACTCCCGAGTCGCGGGAATAATGCAGGTATCCCACGTTGGCGCCCAGGCGGAGTCCCACGCCTGTTCGTATGGGCGCCAGGGTGACGTTGTCGAGGCGTTGATAGTTCATGCTCACGCCGCCCACGAAATAGGCGCTGCCGTCCACCCCCGGAAAGCGCTGATAGATGTTGGCGCTCCGGCGCAGGCCATACACCAGCGTGAATACCTTGGCGGCGTTTCCTCCAAAATCGAAACCCACGGAAGGGCCTCTCCAGAAAACCTTGCGGCTTCCTTTGTTTTTCATATGGAGGACCCCTTCTCCATAGCGCAGGCCGACCACAAAAGCGCCGCCGCCTTCGTTGCCTCGAATGTACCCCACGGGGCGGCCCAGGTCCTTGAACGCTTTTTCAATAACTTTGGCCAATCCGTCCGACGCGCCTTGAAAGAATTCCTCGACCGCCGCGCCTATCTCATCCTGACTGTACGTGTTTTCATAGCGCGCCGCCTGAACGGGCGCGGCTGAAATCAGCGCACAGATCGCTATGGCGCATAGTATCGCGCCTTTATACGGCATGGTTTGTCCTCACTTCACATTGCGCCCAAATTGTTCCATCGCGCCCGGTCATGCCATGACCTCGCCGTCCTTCATTTCCACGATGGTGTCCACCGCGGGGGATTCATGAACCAGGGGATCGTGGCTGGCGATGATGACGGTCTTGCCGTCGGCTTTAAGGTCCTTGATAATGGCCATCAGCTCTTCGGACAATTTTGAATCCAGGTGCGCCGTGGGTTCGTCCGCGATGACCACGGAGGGGTTGTTCACCAGCGACCGGGCGATGGCCACCCGCTGTTTTTCGCCTCCGGACAGCCATTCCACCTTGGCGTGAGTTTTTTTCTCCAGGCTCATGGATTGCAGCAGCGCCTCGGCCCGCCGCTGCAGGTCCGACCGCTTTCCTCCGATGGGGTACGCGGGCAGCATGACGTTTTCCAGAACCGTTATTCCCTTGATGAGGTGGAACTGCTGAAAAATAAAGCCGAAGGTGGAGCGTCTGATTTCGGTGAGAAACCGTTCCGGAAGGCTGGTTATTTCCCGGCCGGTCAGTTTGATCCTGCCGGATGTGGGTCTGGCCATGCAGCCGATGAGGCTGAGGAGGGTTGTCTTCCCCGAACCGCTCGGACCCTTGAGCACGCTGACCTTATGGGCGTCTATTTCCAGACTGACGTCACGGATGGCGGTGAATTCGCTGGGTTTTCCCTTGTTGTAGGTTTTGGTCACGCCGAGCAGTTCTATCATATACCCGCCTTCTGTTGAATGGACCAGCGGCCGCGGTCCCGCGCGGACCTTCCGCGAGGAACCGGATCAAGGCTCGGTGAAACTATACGGCATATGCGTGTATCTTGTAAACCCGAGGGTCCTGGAATCAGGGGCGCGTGGGATTGGCCGTCCATGCGGAACGGCGCGGTGGGGAAGGGACCCGGCGCGACCCGGGTCCCTGTTGTACGGGGTCGTTTGAGAGCCGTTATGCGCGAAGCGTCAGGGTCCGCCCCGCGCCAGGCTGGGTATCAATTTATGCGACGGACGCCGTAACCGGCTCCATCAAGAATCGTCACGGGTCCTTAATTCACGGTGAAGTCAAGCGGTTTGCTCCAGGGGCCATAGCCGTAGCCGTTATAGGCCTGAATCCACATTCTGTAGGAGCCGGCGCCGAGCGCTTTGGAAGTCGAACAGACGAGTTCGTCCAGTACCACTTCAGACGCCGTGTACCACTTTTTAAAGATAGCCGTTCCGCTCGAATTATTTATCCACACATAGTACCAGGTGCTGCCTTCGGCCACGGTCCAGTTCAACGCGTACGTTCCGGACCCCATAGTTTCGGGTTCCAGGACGACCGACTGACCGGGAGTGGTTTTGGTGTTTACCGCAAAGGTCATGGGCGAGCTCCAGGGTCCGTAGCCGGAGGAATTCCATGTCTGAATCCAGTAACGATACGTTCCCGAACTGAAATTCATCGGCGACTCCACCATGCAGACGTCGCCATATACCACCTCGGCCGCCGTGTACCATTTTTTCAGAATTGCGACGCCGTTGGCGTTGTTGATCCACAGGTAGTACCACGTGGAGCTTGCCACCGTCTTCCACACCAGCGCCGGAGTGGAGCCCGCGCAATTTCCCGAAGGGGCCAGCAATTGCGCCGCCGACGGCGTGGTCTGCGGCTTGGACACCGCGAACTGCGTTACGGTACTGAGGTCGGAGACTGCCTCACTGCCCAGCCACACCTGTGTCCTATAGGTGTAGGTCCCCACGGCCAGGTCGGACGGTATGGACCACGTATACGAGTACCATTTGATTGCTCCGGCCGCGAGCCCTTTGATACTCGCGGACCCTACCCATTGAGCGCTTGCCAGGCCGGGGCCGTCAACGAGAAACCACACCCTCGCGTCGTCGGTGATCGGGGCGGCGGCGCTATTCTTCACCTGAGCCCATAAGACGGCGGAACCGCCGGCGCGAGCGTTAGTGACCGGCCACAGCGCCACAATTTGCGTTTCCACCAGGGAACCTTCTTCGTCCCCGATATAGGCCGAAACCTCCTGGGAATAATCGCTGACATCGCCCCAAATCGAATAGGCGGTAATCGCGAAATAATACGTTTTCCCCAACTCGGTGATTTCTATTTCCAGGCTGGTCGCCGCGCCCGCGTCCATATGTTCGGTATAAACCCCGGAAGTCGTGCCCCAGTGAACCTCGTAACCGGCCAGGTCCTCATGTTCTACCGGGTCCCACGTCAACGTAACAGTCAAGGCCGCGCAGATCGAAGGCAGCAAAAGGAAGAAAACAAAAGCAATTTTAATGACAAAGAATTTCCGCAATAACTCGAGATTGAACTTTTTACCAGAATTAGCGTCCATCGGTTACCTCCAAATGTCTACGACGGACAAAAGCAATAGGCGGGCCATTCTCCATTAAAAACAGGATGGTCTTTATTTTGCTTTTATATCAATATGTTATGCAGATTTTGCGCGGCGCGGGCTACGTTGCGTGGTGGACCGGTTCCATAATACGTGACCACATTGCGCCCCGAGTTACAAAAATTGTAACTTGAATTTTAAAAGAGGGCGGGTTGTTCAATAGGATGTAATCGACAGATACGGGTGTGGAAAGGAACTTTTTACAAATTAAAAAACGGAAAAAAGACGTGACGTCAATGCGCGCGCACGCCCAGGTAAGCGGCTTCCACGCGTTTTTCCGAGCGCAATTCCGCGGCCGGACCTTCCATGGTAAAGCGGCCGCCATCCATGATGTAGGCGTACCGGGCCACGGAAAGCGCGGCCCGCGCGTTCTGCTCCACAAGCAGAATCGCGGTCCCTGTCTCCCGGATGCGCGCGATCATATCGAAAATCTGTTTTACCAGCATGGGCGCCAATCCCAGCGATGGCTCGTCCAGCAGCAACAGTCTTGGTTGCGCCATCAAAGCCCGGCCAATGCACAACATCTGCTGCTCGCCGCCCGACAGGGAACCGGCCTTCTGCTTAAGCCGCTCCTGGAGCGCGGGAAACAGCTCGAAAACTTTTTTCAACTCCCCGTTCAGGCTCTGTTTCGGCTGGTGATAGGCCCCCAGGTTGAGGTTCTCGGCCACGCTCATGTTGCTGAAGATCTGCCGGCCTTCGGGGGCCTGGCTGAGTCCCTTGCGCACGATTTTATGAGAGCGCAAATTGGTGATATTCTCGCCCAGAAAGGTTACCCGGCCCGCGTAGGAGTGGTACACTCCGGAGATGGTCCGCATGAGGGTGGTTTTGCCCACGCCATTGGAGCCGAGCACCGCGACGATGGAATTTTCGTCGACCGAAAGGGAAACGCCGAACAGAATCTGCTGGAGGCCCATTTTGACCTGAAGATCGCTCACTTCTAGAATTGGCATTCTTCCCCTCCCAGGTAGGCTTCCAGAACCACCTGATCCTTCTGGATAACCGCCGGGGCGTCATCGGCGATTTTCTTCCCCAGGGCCAGCACGATCACACGCTTGCAAACGGTCATAACCAGGGACATGTCATGCTCGACCAGCAGAATGGTCAATCCGCCTTCGTGCAGCGACGCTATAAACTCCGCGAGCCGCCCGGTTTCCTGTTCGTTCAGCCCGGCCGCGGGCTCATCCAGAATCAGCAGCGTGGGGTCGGTGGCCAAGGCGCGAGCGATCTCCAGATATTTGCGTTTGCCGTAGGACAGATTGGCCGCCAATTGGTCCGCCTGGTCCGTCAAATGCGCCTTTTCCAGGGTCGACCAGGTGATTTCGCTGATCCGATCGTCCACCGGATCGCGGCCGAACCCGAATATGGTCCTTTTCAGGCTGTGCCCCAGCAAGCCTATGGCGCCGATGGACACGTTATCGAACACGGTCATGTTGGGCATGACCCGCAAATTCTGAAAGGTCCTGCCAATGCCTTTTCTGGCCACGGCCGACGGCTTGAAACCGGTGATTTCATCGTCTTTAAAGAAAATGCGGCCTTCGCTGGGTGGAGTGAAGCCGGTAATGCAGTTGAACAGGGTGGTTTTGCCGGCCCCGTTGGGGCCGATCAGTCCGGCCAGTTCACCCTGAGCCAGATTCAGCGACACGTCGTCGACCGCCACCAGTCCGCCGAACCGGCGGGTTACCGCGTCCACTCTCAACAAGCCGTCGCCGTTCGACATCACTTCCACCCCACCTTGGCGCCCGCGCCGTCCCAGGCGGCGCCGAGCTGCTTTCGCGCGATGTCCAACGCGGAAACCTCGCCCAGCAGTCCTTTGGGCAAAAGCAGTATGGAGAGAAACATGACCATCCCCACCGCCACATTGCGAAAATCGCCCAGATCGCGCGTGACTTCGGGCAACAGGATGAGAAGAAGCGCTCCGATGATCCCCCCGGGCACACTGCCCAGCCCCCCGACAACCACCATGGCCAGAATAAGGATGGACTCGCTGAATTTGAAATAATCGGGGCTTATGTAGCCCGATGTATGCGCGATAAGCGCGCCCGCCACCCCGGCGAAAAAAGTGCTGATGGAAAATACCTGGATCTTGAGCGGGGCCACATCGATGCCCATGGCCGCGGCGCACTGGTCATCCTCGCGCAGCGAACGCATGGCGTTTCCATAATAGGAGTGGGTCAATCGATAGATATAGAACACCGACAAACACATAACCGCGGCCACGACATAGTAGGAGCCCAACTGCCCGGTAATCTCCCATCCGAAAAAGGATATGGGAGGTATCCCGGACACGCCCATGGGTCCGCGGGTCAGCGACACCCAATTGAGCAGGGTCACATAGATGATTTCGCCCACCCCGAGCGTGGCCACCGCAAAATAGATACTCACCAGGCGCATGGTCGGCAGAGCCACCAGCATGCCGCAGATTCCGGCCACAATACCGCTGAGCGGCAAGGTCAGCAAAAAGGACAGCCCGAATTTGGTCGACAGCAAAGCCGCCGTATAGGCCCCGACACCGTAGAACGCCGCGTGGCCGAGGCAGAGCAAGCCGGTCGTGCCGGTGATCAGGTTCATGCTCGTGGCCAGAATAATGAAAATCAGTGACAGGCTCGCCAGCTGAAACAGATAGCCCGAACCGAGCGAAGCCAGCGTGGCGGGTATGATAACGAAAATCAGAGCCAGCAGCGCCGCCGGTATGACGATGGCCCGTTTTGCCTTTTTACGCGGGGTTGTCAACGTTTCAACTCGTTCCATACTCGACCTTTGTCACACCCGCTCGCGTCCCTGTCCGAAAATTCCCTGCGGAAAAAATATCAGGGTTATGACCAGAAAACTGTAGGCGATCATATCGCTCCAGCCCGCGGCCACAAAATCGGTGGCTATGGACTCCGCCACGCCGATGGCTATGGCGCAGACAACCGCTCCCGGAATGCTGGCCAGCCCTCCCATGACCATGGCCACGAACGCTTTCACCGAAGGCGCGAACCCCATGGAAGGGAAAATCGCCCCATAATAGAGCCCCACCAGCATTCCCGACGCACCGCCCAGCATGGAGCCCAGAGCGAAGGTGGCGATAATCGTTTTGTCCACGTTCAAACCCACATACTGCGCGCCGAGTGGATTGTTGGAAATCGCGCGTATGGACAGCCCTATTTTGGTGCGGTAGAGCACGTATTGCAGGAACACCAGCATGATAATGGAGGCGCCCAAAATAACAAATTGTCCCGACGAAAAAGAAACCGGCCCGATGGGAATGGGATCGTTGAGAAGATACTTCTGAGGAATGGACTGCATTTCGCTGCCGTACGTGATTTGCAGAACTTCCTTGATGATGATGGACACGGCGAGCGATGACAGCAGCGTGGCCTCACGCATGGCTCTCGATTTCAGTGAAGCCTCGTCCCGAAACCGGCGGAAGGGCTTGAACGCCACGCGTTCCAGACAAATACCCGCCACGCAGCCCGCGGCCAGGGCGAACAGCAGCACGGCGAAAAGCGGCGATCCGAAATAGGTTATCAGCATCAATCCGGCGAACGCGCCAATGGTGTACATTTCGCCATGCGCGAAATTGACCACGTTCAACACGCCGAATATCAGTGTAAACCCTATGGCGATGAGCGCGTACACCATGCCCACGCTCAAGCCGTTGACAATCTGCTGAATTAGATAGGGATCCAAGTAACCGACTTCCCACTATAAGGGAGGCGCCTCCGGAAGCGCCTCCCGTTCTACGCTGTTATTACTTTTGCTGGATCAGGACAAACTGGCCGTTTTTCACTTCCATGCGGGCCAGACTTTTTACCGGTTCCCTGGTTTTGGGATCAAAGGTGGTCACGCCGGTGACCCCCGGATAATCCTTTGTGGCCGCCAGCGCGTCCCGCATGGCTTTGCGGTCGGCCGACGCGCCGGCGCGGCTGAGCGCGTCCAGCATGATGCCCGTGGCGTCGTAGCCCTGGGCCGCAAACATGTTGGGCGGGTTCCCGTACCGCTTTTCATATTCCATCACGAATTCCCGCACATGCGGTTCCGGGCTGTTGGGCATGAAGGTCGTGGAAAGCAACAGACCGTCGGCCGCGTCCCCGGCCAACTCAATCAGTTTGGGAGAATAGAGCGAGGAGGTTCCGAATACCGTGGTTTCGATGCCGAGCTGTTTTCTCTGCTGCAGGAGCATGGCGCCTTCTTCGTACATCATGCAGGCGTAAATGGCTTCAGGCTTTTTGCGGCTCACCTTGGTCAAAATGGCGCGGAAATCGCGCGTGCCGGGATTAAAGTACTCGATGTCCAGGATTTTGCCGCCGCGTTCCTTGACCGCCTTATCGAAGTTCTCCGCGGCTGAAATGCCCCAGTCGTTCTGGATGGCGATAATGGCGAAGCTTTTGTAGCCCTTCCCCATGGCCCAATCCGCCACAAACGGGCCCTCGAACGCCTGGGTGGTGATATTCCTGAACTGATATTCGCTGACTTTCGTATAGTCGGGGTGAGACGCTGTCTGCGAAAGCTGAGGCATACCGGCTTTGGCGTAAACCTGGCCGGCGGCCATGGAAACCGTGCTGGTAAAGTCGCCGAGGACACCCACAATGCACTTATCGTCGATAAATTTCCGGGCGATGGAGATGGCTTCCTTGGGGTCGGATTTGCTGTCCTCGAACTTGATGACCACTTCAGTGTCTTTCAACTTACCGGACTTGTTGAATTTTTCGAGCTGCATGATCGCGGCGTTGCGAAAAACTTCGCCATACTGCGCGTGTTCGCCCGTGAGCGGCAGTGAATAACCGATGCAGATCGTTTCTTTCGCGCCCGCGGGTACTCCGTTAAACAGAAGCGCCACTGCCAAAAACGCCAACAGCCAAAACCTGATCCTCATAACGATCCTCCACAAAATTAAGTATAAGTCTTAACGCCAACTCTGACCCGCGCCTTAAAAAAGCGCCCCACCTAACGAAATGTAAAAATACGATCCGAGCGGATTTATCGCCCGCCCGGATTAGATCTCACAGCGGAAACAGGGCGGCCCGGTTCACTTGCCCGGCCGTATATGGAGATGGCAGCAGCCTTCACGGCCCGCTTTCCAGGTTTCGGCGGAAAACTTAAAGCCGGCGCCTTCAAAGGTCCCGTAATCGACCTGAGAGGCGATGTCCAGCATCTTGGCGATTTCTTCGTCGCTGAGCCCGGCTTCCTGGTACGCCTCTTTCAAGGGACACTGATGAAATTTTATATCCAGCGCTTCGGAGTCGCAACGCAGCAGCTCCGGCTCGAACATGCCTCCCTTGTCAGGGACGAAATCGAGGAAGGCGTCCTTGAGGTCTTTCAACTCTCCGGGCGCGTATTGGGCGAAGCGCTTTCCTATCTCGTAACCTCGCTTGTAGATAGCCCGTTTCAGTATTTCAGTGGCCTTTTCCTCTCCGATCTCCTGCCGCAATTCGTTATAAAAATGATAGTAGATCATGGCCCGATTCTTGATCGAGGCGCGGAGCATTTCCCTGAGTTCCTGTTCGGACATCGACGTTCACCTCTTCACGGCCGGATTGTATTGAGCGCGCCGCCGCTCCCCAACCGGCCGGTTTTGCTATTCGGAAAAACGCGCCGGACCGAAAACCACATTTCATTCAGCCCGCCCAAAATCGGACGTACTTTTAGTAAACGGCGCCAGCGCTCATTTTAAAGCAGAAATGTGTATGTTTTTCAAAGCCTTTTAAGCCGGACAGCGGCGTCCGGCCAATTTCCGACGTTTCTTTACAGAACGTCATCCTCATACACATTGCAGATGCAGCACAGAAAGGTGGCCTCTTCCGTATCGCTCAGATTTTTCATGCCGTGCGGCTCCAGACTGGGGATATAGATCGAACTCCCGGGACCGCAGACTTTTTTGCTCTTCAGCTTGTCCGTTTCCGGATCGAACTCCCAGCACTCAAATTTGCCGCTCAGAATATACATGGTCTGATGATAGAAATGATTGTGAATGGGGATTTCTCCGCCCGGCTCCGCGGTAAAAAGGCGCAGGCCGTAGTCCGGATAGCCGTGGCCGTCATCGCCATATTTGGACAGCCATTGGACAGTGATTCCCTTGACATCGTAGTGGGCGCCTTTATAGGGAAACTTATCGATTTTCACGCCTTCGCAATCTTCTTTTGTTACGACGAGCATAGTTCCTCCATAATGTTCTTTCACAGGGTAACGTGTTTGTGGCTCGATCCTCGTTCGAGGCCCGGCCTATTCATCAGCGTGTTCGGAAACGAACCGAAAGTCACAGAATTTCGCGCCCTGCATGATGGTTTGAGTCCGCAGGAGTTTCAATTCCGGATTAAACCCTTTTATCAGCTCGAAATCGCGATCGCAAGACAACACAACGCCTAAATCCTCAATTCCCAGCTCCTTATACATTTCCGCGTAGCGGCACCTGGTCATATTAAAGGAAAAACGTGTATCAGTCTGCTCAATTACTTCCATTTCCAGCGCGCCCCCGGCTTTCCACGCGTCCATGCCTCTGGCGAAGTCCAGGAGAGAATTGCCTCCCAACCGCCTGGCGAGCTCCGCGCCCTGTTCCCGCGCCAGGGATTTAATGGTTTCACTGGCTAATTTGACCGCCTTTTCCCGTCCGAATTCCTTGCCGAACGCTTCGATAATCGGAGCCACGATGCGCGCCTCAATTTCACGCCGGGCGAGAATATGAATTGCGCCGAGATCGGATAGCACGGTATTTCCTCCTGTTTTTTCAAGCGCTTAACGGAATAAGGCGCCGTCAATGACGTTTCGCGCGCTCCCCCGCCCGTTCCCGGTATAGAAAAACGGGCTTCCCTTTTCCGGTATACTCAACCGCGTTCCAGATACGTCATCGCCGCGCGTGTCATCATTTCAGCGCCTATCATCAGCGCGTCCTCATCAAAATCAAACCGCGCGTTGTGATGAGGGGCGTAAACGCCTTGGCCGCGCCCGCCCGCGCCGACATAAAAGAAGCAGCCGGGAACTTCCCGCAGAACAAAAGCCATATCCTCGCTTATCATGCCTCGCTCGACTTCGCGGACATTTTCCCTGCCGACCACCTTCTTCGCCGTCTCCCGCGCCAGTTCGGTCATGGTTTCATCATTGACCACCGCAGGGTAGCCTTCCTCATATTCGAATTCATAGGTCCCGCGAAAAGCCGGAATTATTCCGTCGAGGATTCTGGTCATGCTTTGGGGGATCGATCGCCTGAGCCGGTCGTCGAGGGTCCTGACCGTTCCGGCCAGTACCACCCGGTCCGCTACGACGTTGGCGGCGTTTCCGCCCCGGATCGTGCCCACATGGACCACCAGCGGATTTAGGGGAGAGGTTTCCCTGCTGATAAGACTCTGCAGAGCGGTTATGACGTGCGCGCTCATCAGGATGGCGTCCACGCCCTCATCCGGTATGGCGCCATGACCGCCTCTGCCCAATATGGTTATCGTGAAATTGTCCATGCTCGCCATGATCGGGCCGGGCCGGACGCCGATCACCCCGCTTGGAATCGAGGTAAACAGATGCAGCGCCATGGCCGCGTCCACCCGGGGATTTTCCAGCACTCCATCCGCGATCATCAATTTCGCGCCGCCAAAACCCTCTTCGCCGGGTTGAAAGACAAACTTTACGGTTCCGGGAATCGATTCCCGCCGCTCGCTCAGTATCCTGGCCACGGTCAGCAGAATGGCCATATGGCCGTCGTGACCGCACGCGTGCATGACTCCCTTGTTGAGGGATCGATAGGCCGCGTCCGTCTGTTCCGGGATGGGCAGCGCGTCCATATCGGCGCGAAGCAGCAGGGTTTTGCCCGGCTTTCCCCCCTTCAACAGACCCACCACCCCCGTCCCGCCTATGTTGGCGCTGACCGTGAGATTCAAATCCTTCAGGTAGCGCTCTATGACGCCGGCCGTCCGGCGTTCTTTCAGGCCCAATTCCGGATTTTGATGAAAATCCCGCCGCAGCCTGACCATCTCTTCCTTGAGACTCATAACTTCTTTGGAAATTTCAGCCGCCATAGTCAATCCGTCCAGTCCGCTCTTGTTAAAAACGATCCAAGCCTTTCTCGCCGCGGAGTCGACGTCTATTCCTCGATTCCGCCAAGGGACGAGAATCTTCTCCAAATGTATCAGAATACCTTACGAGATAAAAGCCATGTTCAAGCGCGGAGGGCGCTTGCGAGCGACCGGGGCGGCGCCTGTCCGGGCGGGAGGGCGCGGGGCTCAAACGAGCGGACCCGGCGGGCTCCTGCGGAAAAATTGTCGCCGGGAGGCTGGACTATACAAAAATCCCGCCGGGGCGCCCGGCGGGATTAGTGGCTAACCCACTTATATTGTTAGTCTTCCAGGATGAAAATAACCTCTAATTTGACTCTGTATTCAGTGATTTTGCCATCCTCTGCGGCGATCCGCTGCTCCATCACGCGCATTCCGGTTATGCCTCGGAGCGTTTTGTTGGCCCGCTCGAAACCGACTCTCACGGCGTCATCAAAGCCCTTTGTTGATGCGGCGATAACCTCGGTAACTCGTGCCACGCGACTGTCTGCCATAGCTCACCTCCGTTTTATAAGGTTACGGTACATTGTAACGGACTAAGGGCGCAACGGGCAATACCGCTGATGAAAATTTTTTCATTAAAATTGAATATTTTTCGTCAATCCGCCTCATGCGCTCAATTGCGAGGCTTTGCGAATTTTGCATGCCGGACAAATCATGCAAGGCCGCGGGGGCTGCCAACGCGCCGGAACGTTTGTTTCGCCGAATGGAGGGCCACGGTCGCTCATAATACTTTCAATATCAAATTGCTTGACAATCAAACAATATCGGCCTAAAAAAATTCCATCAAAGTTCGAGAGGTCGATACTGCATGGATACATCTTTCTTCTGGATCGCGCTGCAGACCAGCTTCCTTCTGGGACTGATTCATGGCGTCAACCCGTGCGGCCACTCCTGGGTGGTGCTGGCGCCCTTTGTCGTCGGACACTCCGACGGCAAACGCGTATTCACGATAACCGCGGCGTTTCTGACCGGAACCGCCCTGGCCTGCGTGGCCCTGGGCGTCACCTTGGGGGCGATTTCCCACCTGCTGCCCGCGGGCGCGCGGGGAGTCCTGGACATCATAGTCTCGGCGATTTTGATTCTCCTGGGATTGGGGCTTATTATCAATCCCGATATTCTGCACAAACACGACGGTGAATGCGGCGCTCGCACGATCGCGCGCGGCGCGGCTCCGGCGCTGTTCACCGTGGGTTTTCTGAATATGATCCTTCCCTGCCCCACGGTGGCCATCATGTATTCGTACGCGCTGGAGTCAAAGGCCATACTGCAAAGCGCGTGGGTGTTCGCCGGTTACGCCATCGGCACAGCTTTAAGCGTCGGTATGGTCATCTTCGGGATTTACAAGGTGACCAATCTTGCCCGGCGTCTCAATCAGGACTGGATCGAGGACACCATCATGCGCGTGGCCGGAGCCATAACCCTGATCTTTGGTGTATACTCTCTGTGGAACCATTAACCGCGATGGAACAGCCAAGGGAGGCGCCCGTCATGAAAAAAATCGAAAGCCTTGCTCACCTGATGATCGAGTTCTATGAGAAGCTTTCCTCATGGGAGCACAGCGTCGTGCGCGGCAAGGGGCTTACCCTGCCCCAGATGCACACCCTTGAAATACTGGGCGCCAATGACGACCTGCAAATGAAGGAATTGGCGGGCAAGATGGGCGTCACCACCGGGACTCTGACCGTGGTGGTGGACCGGCTGGAAAGCAAGGGGCTGGTGGAGCGCAACCCGCACGAACGGGACCGGCGGTCCATCCGCGTGAGTCTGACGCCCGAAGGGCAGAAGCGTTTCCTGGAACACCACAAGCTGCACGTGCAGCTCACCCAGGAAATCACCAGCGTCCTGCAGGCCGAGGAAGTGGATTCCTTCACCGCTCTCATGGAAAAAGTGGTGGCGCGGTTTTGATGTTTCCGCTTCCGGCTTTCCGCCCGGAAGCCGCTCCCTCCCTTGCCTTATTACGGAACCTTGATTATTTTTAAGTATGAAATGGAGCCAGGGAGGTGGATATCATGGAATATTCCTTTGAGACATTTCACGCTGAAAACAGCCGTTTTGACAAGGAGTTCACGACGTTTCTCAACGGCAAAAGCAGGGACAACTGGTCGGTGAGAGAGTGCGGCTATTGTCACGATCGGAACGAATTATTCGCGTCCTGTCTTTTTGAACGAGGATAAGACGCGATTACCTATAACGGGGAGAGAGCGGGGATTGATCGTGCGAAACCGGTATGAATCCCCGTTTTTTGTACGCTCCCTGGGCGTCCGTCCGGGATATTTTATTGAAAATAAATAAAAGCCTTGACTTCACAAGTACCCCTATATTATAAACCTGGAATGGCGCTCAAAACTCCAAGAAACCCTCTATTAAACCCTCACAACAACATATCCGCTTCAACGCGGAACGGCTACTATTTTTGCTGGTGGCGCTCGACTTGACGGTGGGGGTGTATCCGGTTTACGCCAGTTAGAATAGTGAGATGATACAACCCGCCGTTAACTAAACGGCGGGTTTTTTTTGTTTTTAAGGATGGAGTAAAAACGTGAACATGACCTTGGACCGCTTTTTTTATTTTGGATATTGGTGGCGTTTCTTCCCACTACCGGCGGTGAGGTCTGTCCCATGAACATCTGAATTTCCCTGACACAGCATGAAAAAGCCCACCGCCGGACCCGGCGGTGGGCTTTTTTTATTTCGGGAGGCGCGCATGACAAGGTTAAACGTAAAAAGTGTGGAACGGCTGGCTGATATCGAAACTCCGGTTTCGGCCTATCTCAAACTCTGCAAGGACAGACCGGACTCCTTTCTCTTGGAGAGTGTGGAAACCAAATACGTAACCGGCCGCTATTCCATTGTGGCCTACGACCCCCTGTACTCCATGGAGTTGGGGCCCGAAAGCGTGTCCATTCGGAACAACGGGTCAAGGGAAACGGCCCCGGCGCCCGAATTCTTCAACCTCATCAAATCAGGTCTGGACAAATTGAAGCTGGAAACGCCTTCGAGTTTGCCCGCGGTCGGATCGCTTATGGGGTATGTGGGATATGACGCGGTGCGCCTGATCGAACGGCTGCCCGACCGGCGGCCCTCGTCGCTGCCTATCGCGCGGCTGGTTTTTCCCTCGCGCTTTATCCTGTTCGATCATGTGCGCAGGGTCATGATTTTGCTGGCCATCGATAATGACTCCGCGGCCTGCGCGGAAAAAATCGACGACATGGCCTCCGCCCTGCGCGCGCCGCTCAGTTTTCCCACCACCGGTCGCAACCTGACCATCACCCCGCCTCCGCCCGAACGATACCACGAAGCCGTGCGCGCGGGGAAACGGTACATCCGTGAGGGCGATATTTTCCAGGTGGTGCTGTCCGACGTTTTTGAGGGCGAAACGGATATGCATTCGTTTGAAGCCTATCGCCGCCTCCGTGTGCGCAGCCCTTCACCCTACATGTTTTACCTCGATTTCGGGGATTATCGGCTTGTGGGGGCTTCGCCGGAAACTCTGGTCAAGGTGAAGGACAACACCGTAACCATCATGCCCATCGCGGGCACGCGGGGACGGTCCGAGGACGCCAAGCGGGACCGGGAGCTGGAGGAGGAACTGCTCACTTCGGATAAGGAGTTCGCCGAGCATCTCATGCTGGTCGATCTGGCCCGCAACGACGTGGGGCGGGTGGCGCGATACGGTACCGTCAATGTCGACCCCTATCGCACCGTGGAACGCTACAGCCACGTTATGCATATCGTTTCCCAGGTGCAGGGGCGGCTTCGCGAAGGGACGGACGCGGTTGACGCGTTCATGGCCGGTTTCCCGGCGGGCACGGTTTCGGGCGCCCCCAAAGTCCGCGCCATGGAAATCATTGACGAGCTGGAATGCTCCAACCGCGGGCCCTACGCGGGCGCGGTGGGATATTTCGGGCCTGGAAACTCTACGGACACCTGCATAGCCATCCGGGTCATTCTGTTTGAAAAAAACCGTTTCACCATCCGCGTGGGCGCGGGGATCGTCGCCGATTCGGAGCCAAGATTCGAATACAAGGAAATTCAGAATAAAGCCGCCCAGAGCATCCACGCCTTGGAGGCGGCCGCCAGGGGGGAATCATGATTCAGGAAGCGATCGCCAAAGTTGTGGAAAAAACCGATCTGTCCGAGTTGGAAATGATGAAGGTGGTGGATTTCATCACCGAAGGGCAGGCGACGCCCGCTCAGATCGGCGCCCTGCTGATCGCCCTGCGAATGAAAGGCGAAACGGTGGATGAAATCACCGGGGCCGCCCGCGTTATGCGAAACAAGAGCGTTCGCATCCCGGTGGGGGAATCCAATGTCTCCCTGGATCGCGACGAGATAAACGTGGATCGGGAAACCATCGTGGACACCTGCGGCACGGGCGGCGACGGCACCAGGACATTCAACGTGTCCACCACCACCGCCTTTGTGGCGGCCGGGGCGGGATTGAAAGTCGCCAAGCACGGCAACAGGTCGGTGTCCAGCCAATGCGGCAGCGCCGACGTGATCGAAGCCCTGGGCATCCGGATCGATCTGAAACCCGAACAGGTCGGGGCCTGCATCGATACGGTGGGCATAGGCTTTTTATACGCGCCCCTTCTGCACGGCGCCATGAAGCACGTCATCGGGCCGCGACGGGAAATAGGGCTGCGGACGATTTTCAACGTTCTGGGGCCGCTGACCAACCCGGCCGGCGCCACGGTCCAGGTGCTCGGCGTGTACCGGGAAGACCTCACCGAAATCATGGCCCGTACGCTCAAAAAGCTGGGCTGCCGCAGCGCGTTTGTGGTGTATGGCCAGGGCAGCTACGACGAAATCAGCGTGACCGGCCCCACCACCATAACGCGGCTGTGCGACGGCGAACTATCGTCCATGGTCGTGACGCCCGAAGAGTTCGGTTTGCGGCGCGCCCGTCCCGAAGAAATTCTGGGGGGAGACGCCGCGGAAAACGCGCAGATTATAAAGTCCGTGCTGTCCGGCCAACGGGACGCGCGCAGGGACATGGTGATTATGAACGCGGCCGCGGCCCTGGTCGCCGCCGGAAAAGCGGTCGATCTGTCCGAAGGCGCGCAACTGGCGGCCCAAGCCATTGACAGCGGACGGGCGGCTCAAAAACTGACCGATCTGGTGGACCTGAGCGTCAGGTTCAGCGAGGCCGCATAGCGGTTCCGGTCCGGGAAAAGAAGAGATATTCATGAGCGTTCTGGATACCATTCTCAAAACCAAAACCCAGGAGGTCGAAGCGTTGAAGGCGAACGGCGGCCTCACGGAAGCGCGCCGCCGGGCGTTAGCGCTGCCGGCCGGACGCAGCCTGAAAACAGCCCTGCGGACAGCCGGGCGAACGCCGATCATCGCGGAAATCAAACGCTCGTCGCCTTCGGCGGGTTCCATAAACAGCCTGGTCGACGTAAAAGCGCAGGCCGCGCTCTATCAGGAAGCGGGCGCGGCGGCGGTGTCCGTGCTTACTGACAGGACCTACTTTCAGGGCGATCTCGAAGACGTCCGCCAGGCCCGAACCGTCCTGAACATCCCCATTCTGCGCAAGGATTTCATCATCGACCCCATTCAGCTCTATGAAACAAAACTGGCGGGCGCGGACGCGGCGCTGCTCATCGTGGCGGCGTTGGAACCCGAGCTTCTGCGGCTCCTCTATACCGAGGCGCTGGATCTGGGGCTTTCCGTTCTGGTGGAGACTCACAACGAAGAGGAGGTCCAAACCGCGCTGACGCTGAATCCGTCCATAATCGGCGTCAACAACCGGAACCTCTCCGACATGACCGTGAACCTGGAAACCTGCGCGCGGCTGCGGACGCTGATTCCCCGGGACACGCTGGTTATCGGCGAAAGCGGGATAAACAGCCCCGCTGACGTTTCCATGCTGCTGAACGCCGGAATAAACGGCTTTCTGGTGGGCTCGTCGCTCATGAGATCGGACGATCCGGACGGCCTGCTCAAAGCCCTGGTCGCGACGGGGAGCGCCTAGCCATGGTTCGAGTCAAGATTTGCGGAATCACCTGTGAGGAAGACGCCATGGCAGCCGTCGACGCCGGAGCCGACGCGCTGGGATTCGTTTTCGCCAAAAGCCCGCGGCGGGTAACGCCGGAGCAGGCCCGGGAGATTATCAGACGGCTGCCGCCGCTGGTGACTACCGTGGGCGTGTTCGTGGATGAGGACGCGGAACACATGGTGGAAATCCGGAAATACTGCGGACTGAACGCGCTTCAGCTTCATGGAGGCGAACCGGAGAGTTTTGTTGAAAGTTTGAAAGGAACCATCATAAAAGCGGCTCGCGTTCAGCCGTCGTCGGCCATAGCCGAAGACGCCTATCCGACCGCCACGCTGCTGCTGGATACCTATAACCCCGCCAGCGCGGGGGGGACCGGCGAAACATTCGACTGGAATCTGGCCGTCCGCGTCGCCGCCCGGCGGAGAATCATTCTGGCCGGCGGCCTTACCCCGGACAACGTGGCGCGGGCCGTGGCGACGGTAAAACCCTATGCGGTGGACGTATCCAGCGGAGTGGAAAAACAACCTGGGAGAAAAGACCATGCAAAAGTCGAACATTTTATCCGTAGAGCAAAATCCGTGGAATGATCAACCGGACGCGTCCGGACATTTTGGCTCTTTTGGGGGACGTTTTGTCCCTGAAACGCTTATGCCCGCTCTGCAGGAGCTGGCCGAAGCCTTTTCCCTGGCCTGGCTGGACCCCGCGTTCCATGAGGAGCTGGAGGACAAGCTTACCCATTACGTGGGCAGGGAAACCCCGCTTTATGAAGCCAAACGCTTGAGCGAACACCTTGGCGGCGCGCGGATCTTTCTCAAACGTGAGGACCTGGCTCACACCGGCGCCCACAAGATCAACAACACCATGGGCCAGGGGCTGCTGGCGAAACGAATGGGAAAAACGCGCATTATCGCCGAAACCGGCGCCGGACAGCATGGCGTGGCCTCGGCCACCGCGGCGGCGCTGCTGGGAATGGAATGCGTGGTGTATATGGGGGCGCTGGACATAGAGCGGCAGGCGCTCAATGTGTCGCGTATGGAGCTTCTGGGGGCGCGCGTGGAGCCGGTCCTGACCGGGAGCCGATCCCTGAAGGACGCGTGCAACGAAGCCATCCGCTCCTGGGTGACCAACGTGCGGGACACCCATTACATCATCGGATCGGTAGTGGGGCCTCACCCCTACCCGCGCATGGTGCGCGAATTCCAGTCGGTGATCGGCACGGAAACCCGAACGCAGATCCTGGAACGGACCGGGCGGCTTCCAAACAAGCTCATTGCCTGCGTGGGCGCGGGCAGCAACGCCATGGGGTTCTTCTACCCCATGCTGGACGACCCCATCGAACTCATCGGCGTGGAGGCGGCGGGCCACGGAAAAGAGAGCGGCAAGCACTCCCTGAGTCTCACCGCCGGATCGGTGGGAATTCTGCACGGGTCTCGCAGCTACCTGCTGCACGACGAGCACGGCCAGATTATCGAAGCTCACTCCATCGCCGCCGGACTCGATTATCCCGGCGTCGGCCCCGAACACAGCTACCTGAAGGACCTGGGCCGTGTGCGCTATGAAAGCGTGACCGACGAGGAAGCCCTGAGCGCCTTCCACCTGCTCGCCCGGACCGAAGGCATCCTGCCCGCTTTGGAAAGCGCTCATGCGCTGGCGCACGTCCGCAAGATCGCGCCCGCCATGGACCCCAACGATATTATTGTGGTTTGCCTTTCCGGTCGAGGCGACAAGGACGTCTCGCAGGTAATCGCCGCCACCAAGGAGAAAACAGCATGAAATCCCCCATTGAACAAGCTTTTGAGCGGGCCGCCGGACGCGGCAAAACCGCCTTTATCCCGTTTTTTACCGGCGGGTACCCCGACCCCGACGTTTGTGTGGACATCCTGACCGGTCTGGCTGAAACCGGCGCCGATGTCATCGAGGTGGGCATGCCCTTTTCCGATCCGTTGGCGGACGGCCCGACCATACAGGCGTCCAGCAAGATCGCCCTGGACGGTGGCGTGACGCCCCACATCGTTTTCGACATTGTCGCCCGGAGCAAAAAAAAGGCCTCCTGTCCGTTCGTTATCATGACCTATGTCAATCCGGTGTTCCGCATGGGCTGCCGCGAATTTGCCAAACGTTCGCGGGAGGCGGGAGTGTCGGGGATCATCATTCCCGATCTGCCCCCCGAAGAGGCCGATGAATGGCTTGAAGCGGCGGCGGGCGAAAGTCTGGACACCATTTTCCTGGTCGCCCCCACCACCCCTGAAAACCGTATGAAAGAGGTCGCTTCCTATTCCAAGGGCTTTCTCTACTACGTGTCCATGACCGGCGTGACCGGATCGGATCTGGCGCTGTCGCCCGACACCATCGCTTCGATCCGGTACGCGCGGAAAGTGTCGCCCGCGCCGGTCGCCGTGGGATTCGGCGTCTCCACGCCCGCTCACGCCACCGCGTTGAAAGGGATCGCCGACGGCGTGATCGTCGGCAGCGCGCTTATCCGGGCCTGCGAAAAACCCCAAACCCCGGGCGCCAGGGTGGAAGCGGTGGCGGATCTTGCCGCGTCCCTGAACCAGGCCCTGGAAAATGGAAGCTCTCGATAAACGCCGGCGCCGGCGATCGTCGAACCCGCGCGCGGCAGAGTGTTTTTGCGGCAATGATGAGGGAGGAAAACCAATGATCTTACTGCTCGATAACTACGATTCGTTTACCTATAACGTCGCCCACGCGCTGGGCGGGCTGGAAAAGGAAGTCAAGGTCGTCAGGTCGGACGCGATTTCGCTTTCCCAGATCCAGGACATGGCCCCCGAGGCCATCGTCATATCCCCCGGACCGGGAAGACCGGAAAGCGCCGGAATCAGCCTGGATGCCATTGAAAAGTTCGCCGACAGCATTCCCATCCTGGGAATCTGCCTGGGACACCAGTGCATCGGGCAGGTTTTCGGCGCCACGGTCACGCTGGCTCAAAAGCCGATTCACGGAAAAACCTACGAGGTCTTCCACGACGGCCGGACCATCTTCGCCGGGGTGCGAAACCCCTTCAAGGCTACCAGATACCACTCCCTGATCGTGTCGGAAGAGACTTTGCGCGCGCCCCTGGAAATCTCGGCGTACACCGTGGATGGCGAAGTCATGGGGGTTCGCGTGAAAGGGTACAAGGTGGAAGGCGTGCAGTTTCACCCCGAATCCATCGCCACGCCTCAGGGAACGCTCATATTCCGTAACTTTCTGGATCAGTACGTCGCGCTTCCGCAGGCGGCCTGAAGGGATGAACTTTTCCGCGGGGATACCCTGCTGAACTTCAACAGCCGCCGGAGCGCGTAAGTTTCCTCCTTACGCCCGGCGCAGGATAAGAGGCATGTATGGTCATCGTAATGAATGAAGCCTGCCATAAAAAAGAGGTGGGGGATGTTCTGGCGGCAATCAAACAACACGGTTTGCAGCCCCGTATCATCTCTCCGGACCCGCGCGTGGTCATCGGCATAGTGGAGGAGGTGGAAGCCAGGCTGGTCCATGAACTTCGGGATAAGCTCTCCCATTTTCACGGCGTAGAGGCCATCGAAACCTTCGGCGCGTCCTGGAAACTGGTTTCCCGCGATTTTCGCGGCGAAACGACCACCATCAATGTCCGGGGACAGGTGATCGGAAACGGCGAACCGATAGTCATGGCCGGGCCGTGCGCGGTGGAGTCGAGGGAAGGGCTCATCGAAATCGCCCGCTTCATAAAACAGCACGGGGCTTCTTTTCTACGGGGAGGCGCCTTCAAGCCTCGCACTTCGCCCTACTCGTTCCGGGGCCTGAAACAGGAAGGACTGGAATTCATGGTGGAAGCCCGTCAGATCACCGGTCTTCCCATCATCACCGAAGTCCTCACCGTGGAGGAAGCGCCCCTGGTGGCCGAATACGCCGACATCCTGCAGATCGGCGCGAGAAACATGCAAAACTTCGCGCTCCTGGAAGCGGTGGGTGAAATCGACAAGCCGGTATTTCTCAAACGCGGCATGATGGCCACGGTCAAGGAGCTGCTTCTTTCCGCGGAATACATACTCGCGCGCGGCAATTCCCAGGTTATCCTCTGCGAGCGTGGCATCCGCACCTTTGAAAAGGAAACGCGGAATACATTGGACATATCGGCCGTGCCTCTGTTAAAACAGCTGTCTCATCTGCCGGTTGTGGTGGATCCCAGTCACGCCGTGGGCAAACGGGAACTGGTTCCCGCCGTCGCGCTCGCCGCCATAGCCGCCGGAGCCGACGGCCTGATGATAGAAGTTCATCCCGAACCGGACAAGGCGCTTTCGGACGGTCGGCAGAGTCTGACCTTCGAAGCCTTTGAAGCGCTCATGCGCAATATCGAGATCGTTTCTGCGACGGTTAAAAGCATCTATAAAGGAAGCAATTGATGAAACTGTGTGGCGAGTTTGAACCGCCCGGCGACAAGTCCATATCCCACCGTTTGGCGCTCATGTCCCTTTTGGCCGAAGGAAGCGTGGCCGCGTCTCATTTTTCCATGTGCGCGGACGTCCGTTCGAGTCTGGGAGCGGTCCAAACGCTGGGGGCGCCGGTCGATATACGGGAAGACCGGGTAACCATCGGCGGCGCCAAGCGAGAGATCGTACGGGAGGCGCTTATCGATTGCGGCAACTCCGGCACAACCATGCGGCTTCTGATGGGAATACTGGCCGGTCTGGAGGGACGGTACGTGCTGGACGGGGACGATTCGCTGCGCCAACGCCCCATGGAGCGCGTGGCCGCGCCGCTCAGGCGCATGGGCGCGGATATCCAATGCGCTTCCGGCAGAAGCCCGGTTACCGTACAAGGCGGCGAATTGCGGGGGATCGAATTTGAACTCCCCACTCCCAGCGCCCAACTCAAAAGCGCCGCGCTTCTGGCCGGAGCGCAGGCCGCCGGAGCGACAACCGTGGTGGAGCCCATTGTCAGCCGCGACCATACCGAACGGCTGCTGACCATGATGGGCGCGTCGCTCGCCAAAATCAGGACCGGCTGGCGCGTGGAACGCGCCCCGTTGAAGTTGCCCAGCCTGTTCAACGTGCCCGGAGACAGTTCCTCCGCGGCCTTTTTTTTATGCGCGGCCGCGGTTATCCCCGGCAGTGAAATTATCGCCCGCAACACGCTTCTCAATCCGACCCGTTTCGGCTTTGCGCGGATTCTGCTGCGCATGGGCGCGAATATTCAAATAGAGCCCGGCCAGGACAGCCCGGAACCGGTGGGAACGGTCAGCGCGCGGTATTCGCCGCGGCTCACCGGGTGCAGGATCGACGCCGGAGAGATACCCGGACTTATCGATGAAGTGCCCATTCTGTCACTGGTGGCCACGCAGGCTCAGGGCGCGACCGTATTCGAAGGCGCCGGAGAACTGCGGGTGAAGGAGACCGACCGATTGTCGGCCATCGCCGAACAGCTTGGGGCCATGGGAGCGCGTATCGCTATCGACGACGATAAGCTGATTATCGAGGGGCCCACGCCGCTTAAGGCGCGGGGATCGTTCGATTCGCTGGGCGATCACCGTATCGCCATGACCTTGCGGCTGGCGGGGCTTCTCGACCAGGCCGAACCGGCGATCAGAGGCGAAGAGTGCGTGGCCATATCGTACCCCGAATTCCATGATACCTTGCGGGCCTTATCCCAATGAAAGTGTTCTGTATCCTCAGCGACGAGCGCGCCTTTCGATCCAAGTCGCCGGTCATGCATACCGAGGTGATGAAAAAGCTCGGTTTTGAAGGCGCCTATGTGCCTTTTAAGGTTCAACCCTCCATGATCCGCGAAGCGGTAGCCGGTTTACGCGCCTTGAACATCGCCGGAGCCAATGTGACCGTTCCATACAAGGAAACGGTCATGCTTTACCTCGATCACATCTCCGAGCAGGCCGCTTCCATCGGCGCCGTAAATACCATCGTGGCGCGGGACAATACGCTCAGCGGTCATAACACCGACGCGGACGGTTTCATCGACGCCCTGCAAGGCGCGGGAATAGACCCGGAGGGCAGGAAGACGCTGGTTTTTGGCGCCGGCGGCGCGGCCAAGGCCGCCATCGCGGCCCTTGTGCGGCTGCGCGCGGGGACCATTATCGTCGCGGGCCGCAGTAAATCCATTGTTGGGGCGTTGGCGAGCCGTTTTGGCGCCCAACCGATGCTCATCAACGATTTAAGAAAGCAAGAGCCCGGCGCTCATATTCTGGTAAACGCCACGTCCGTCTCCAGCGTTGAGGAGTCGCCCGAACTCGCCGATCTGGTCCGGAATATGAAACTGCCCGGCTGCGAGGCGATCGTCGATTTGAATTACGGGCGGAAGGACAATTTTTGGGAGTCGGCCGCCGTCGCCCGCGCCGCGCAATTCATGGACGGTATTCCCATGCTGGCCTATCAGGCCCGGCGAAGCTTTATGCTCTGGACCGACCTGAACGTCGAGCCTTCCCTGTATTTAAACGCTTTGAAAGAGTCCTTATGAGCGGAAACATCTACCTGACCGGATTCATGGGCGCCGGCAAAAGCACGGTCGGACGGTCGCTGGCCGCCACGTTGCGCCGCGCGTTCGTGGACATGGACGAAATCCTTGAAAAGCGATTCAAAAGACCCATCGCCGATGTGTTTAAGGAATTGGGTGAAGAAGCTTTCCGGGAAAAGGAAAGCGCGCTGCTGCGGGAACTGGCGCGCCGCGACCGCCTGGTGGTGGCCACGGGCGGGGGCGTTCCCACGCGCGAGGACAACCTGAAAATCCTGTCCGCTTCCGGCGTAATTGTTCATCTGCGCGCCGAGCTTCGGACACTTTTGAACCGATTGGACAAATCCGAACAGGCCACGCGCCCGCTCTGGCGAAACCCGCAATCCTTGAAGAGCCTCTATGAGGAGCGAAAATCTTCCTACGCCCGGAACGATCACGCGTTTGAAAACAACGGCCGGACGCCTGAGGAAGTGGTCCTGGAGATCGTCAGAACCCTGTATCCCGATCAAAAATTCACCGTGCTCATGGGAGGAAACGAGCGTCCCGTAATCGCCACCTGGCGGGCGGAAGAGGTTTTGCCTGAACTGACCGGGGCCCGGCGCGTGGCGATTCTGACGGATCGCTCCGTCGCCCGCCTGCACCTGCCGCGGCTGGTGGCGGGTCTGAACGACCCGGCCGTCATAACCATCGCCGCCGGAGAACGGTCCAAGACCCTGAACGGCGCGCGCAAGGTCATCGAAAAACTGCTGGAAAACCATTTTGAACGCTCGGATCTTCTGGTAGCCGTCGGCGGCGGAGTGGTGACCGATTTGGGCGGATTCGTGGCCGCGGTCTACAAACGCGGCATGCGGTTCCTGCCCGTTTCGACGTCCCTGGTGGGGTGCGTGGACGCCGCTATCGGCGGAAAAACCGCGGTCAACGTCTCCGCGGCCAAAAACATGATCGGCGCTTTTAAAGCCCCCGAAGGGGTCGTTCTGGATATGCGCGCGCTTGGCACGCTCAAACGGGGGCAGGTCAGGGAAGGAATGGTTGAAGCCTACAAAACCGGTCTTGTGTATGAGCCCGCGTTGGTGGACCTGGCCCATGGGCACATTCAATCCCTTCTCGCTCAGGACGGACCGCTTCTGGGCGAACTGGCTTCCCTGTCCGCGCGAGCCAAGGCCCGCATCGTATCGCAGGATTTTCTCGACACAGGCTTGCGCCGTATTCTGAATTTCGGCCATACCTACGGCCACGCGGTGGAAGCGTTCAACGATTTTAAAATCTCGCACGGCCGGGGCGTCGCGTCCGGTATGCGGGTCGCTACCCTGTTATCGCAGCGGCGCGGCCTTATATCTCCGCGCCTGAGCGAACAAATTCAGGAAACCCTGCGCGTTATCGATCCTTTGCCCACTCCGCTGCCCCCGGTGGAGCAAGCCTGGGGCTTTATGCTTCACGACAAAAAGATGGTCGGGGGCAAGCTGATCTACGTCCTGCTCAAAGGGCGGGGAAACGCCGTGTGCGTCGATGATGTGTCCAAACAGGAACTGGCGGACGTTTTGTCCTCACTGGAGAGGATCGATGGGTAGTGTGTTCGGACGCTATTTCAAAGTCACCACCTTCGGTGAATCCCACGGAGCGGCGGTCGGCGTGATTGTGGACGGAGCGCCCGCGGGCCTTGAACTCGATCGGCGTTCCATCCAACATGAACTCGACCGCAGACGGCCCGGCGTTTCCCAATATGTGACACCCCGCCGCGAACCCGATGAAGTGGAGATCCTCTCCGGCGTGGCCAACGGCAAGACACTGGGAACGCCCATTGCGCTGGTGGTGCGGAACAAGGATGTCAGGTCCGGGGACTACGAAGCCATCAGGGAGCTGTTCAGACCCGGACACGCCGATTACACCTATTTTAAAAAATACGGAGTACCCCCCCAGCCGGGAGGAGGCAGATCCTCGGGGCGCGAAACGGTCGGAAGAGTGGCCGCGGGCGCGGTGGCCAAGGTGTTTTTAAAGACGTTCGGTATCGAGGCTCGGGCCTACACCGTGGCCATAGGCGAGGTTCCGGCGCGCAGGGTCGACGCCGAATTCGCGGAAACCAATCCGCTGCGCTTCGCCGATCCCGAGCGGTTCCAGGAAGCGGCCCATGCGGTGGATTCCGCGCGTCTGGACGGGGATTCCATCGGCGGCGTTATCGAAGTCACGGTTCAGGGGGTTCCCGCCGGTTTGGGCGATCCGGTTTTCCATAAGCTCGACGCGCTGTTGGGAGGCGCCATGCTTTCCATCGGATCGGTAAAAGGCGTGGAGTTCGGCGCCGGGTTCCGGCTGGCCGCCATGCGGGGCTCGGATGCCAACGATCCCATTTCCCCGGAAGGATTTCTCTCCAACAACGCCGGCGGCGTTCTTGGCGGTATTTCCAACGGCGAGCCGATTGTCATGCGGCTGGCGATCAAACCCACCTCATCCATAGCCAAACCCCAGAGCACCATCGATCTTGCCGGAGAGGCCCGGACCATACAGGTGAAAGGGCGTCACGACCCCTGCCTGTGTCCGCGCGTGTGCCCCGTGGCCGAAGCCATGGCGGCCCTGGTTTTAGCCGACGCGCTGCTTGAACAGCGCGCCGCCACAGGGAGCAATCCATGAAGATACTGGTAGTTAACGGACCCAATCTGAATATGCTCGGCAAACGGGAACCGGATAAATACGGGACCAAATCGCTGCGGGACATCGAGGACGATCTGCGCGCGCTGGCCGGTGAGCTGGGTACGGATATCGCCTTCTTTCAATCCAACAGAGAAGGGGAACTGGTCGACGCGCTGCAAAAGGCCGACGACGAGACGGACGGGGTGATTCTCAACGCCGGCGCCTACACCCACACCAGCGTGGCGGTGCGAGACGCCATCGCCGCTATCAGCGTTCCGGTGGTTGAGGTACATGTGACCAACCCGCACGCCCGCGAGGACTTCCGGCGCCGCTCCCTGATCGCCGAAGTATGCCGGGGTTCCATCGCCGGATTCGGCGCGGCATCGTATAATCTGGCGCTTTTATGGTTTACAAAGTACCGCGCGCTCTCATAAAATAGGATGGTTGGCTGGCGTTTTGAAAAAATTTTCAACGGCCGGATCAAAATTATCTTGACAAGTCCGGCGTCATCTTGTTTACTACGGCTTCGAACAGAATAAAATCAGGACTTAACTTTCATTCAGAGAAAAACGGGTATGAAACTTTTTAACAGCGGCTATTATTTTTATTTTTATTATTTTAGCAGCTACCCGTGCGCTCTGGAGGATACCGTTTAAGACTGAATAAATAAAAACGACAGGGCCATGGGTAGAGAAAAAACCCATGGCCCTTTTTTTTGAAGGCCGTGGGCGAACCTCACGGCCTTTTCGTTTTCAACTAGGAGGAAAGTGAAATGGACATGAACACGGAATCTATTCCCAACCCAAGTATGGGAGCGAACGCGCTGACAGCGATAACCAAGAAAGCGTCGCTCCCACCTTACCGTTTGGCCAGCAGGGAAACCCACTTCGCCCCCACCATAGTCCAGATCGGCGCCGTGGAAATAGGAGGCCCGTCCTTTGCGGTAATCGCCGGCCCTTGTTCCGTTGAAAGCGAAGATCAGCTTATGAAGACCGCGCAATGCGTCAAAAATTCCGGCGCGTGCATTCTGCGCGGCGGCGCGTTTAAGCCGAGAAGCAGCCCGTACAGCTTCCAGGGTCTTGAGGAAGAAGGTTTGCGGCTCCTGCAAAAGGCGCGGGAACTCACCCAGCTGCCAATCGTGACCGAGGTTATGGATTCCGATGATATAGCGCTTGTGGAGTCTTACGCCGACATTCTGCAGGTCGGATCGCGAAACAGCCAGAACTTTTCGCTCTTGAAAAAGCTGGGCAAAGCCAAAAAGCCCGTTCTGCTGAAACGCGGACTCATGACCACAATCGATGAATTCCTCATGTCCGCCGAATACGTCCTCGCTTCGGGTAACGAGCGGGTAATCATGTGCGAGCGCGGAATCAGGACCTTCGAAACCGCGACCCGGAACACCCTCGACCTCAGCGCCATCCCCATTCTCAAGGAACGGACCCATTTGCCGGTCATCGTCGACCCGAGCCACGCCGTGGGCGACTACCGGTATGTGGCGCCGCTGGCCAAAGCCGCTCTGGCCGTGGGCGCTGACGGACTTATGGTTGAAGTGCATCATTGCCCGGAAAACGCCCTGTGCGACGGCGATCAGTCTCTGACGCCCGGTATGTTCCAGACAATGATGGACGAACTGCGCTCCATGGCTTCCTTTATTGGACGCCCCATGTAAGTCAAAGCTATGGCTAACGATCTTTATTCACGCACTAGTCAGCCATCAAAGGCGCATGGTGAAACGGCTATGGAACAGCACGCAATTGAATCGCTGCGAAAAATGATCAATTCCGTTGACGAGGAAATCATTAAGCTTCTGAGCAAACGGTCTTCGTACGCCAACGAAATAGGACGGCACAAGCAGAAATCCGGTTTGCCCGTATTTGACGGCGAGCGGGAACGAAGCCTGCTCGAACGGTTGAGAAGCCTCGATGTGGGTTGTCTCCAGCCTTCCGCGGTGGAAACCATTTTCACCGAGATAATATCCGCATGCCGGGCGGTTCAACAACAGCTTCGCATATCCTATCTGGGCCCGGAGGCCACCTTTACCCATCTGGCCGCGCAGCGGCGCTTTGGACGCTCCACCGAATATAATGGGTGCGACAGCATTGTGGACGTGTTCAAGGACGTGGAAAGCGGGCAAAGCGATTTCGGGGTCGTGCCGGTGGAGAATTCCAATGAAGGCGCCGTAACGGCCACCCTGGACCGGCTCGCGGTCAGCGACGCGCGGATCAACGGCGAGATTTTCAGCCATATTTCTCACGCCTTGATGTCCAAAGAGTCCAATCCGGATCGGATCGAGCGTATCTATTCCCACCCGCAGGCGCTGAGCCAATGCCTGAACTGGCTGGCCGACAAACTGCCGGGACGCGCCCTGCTGCAAACCGCAAGCACGGCGGCGGCGGCGCGGGTGGTGAGCGAAGAGGCCGGTTCCGCGGCGGTGGGAAGCGCCATGCTGGCGGATCGTTACGCGCTCAATGTGCTGGAGCAGGACATTCAGGACAGACGCCCCAACATCACCAGGTTCTTTATCATCGGGCGAAACGAAGTTCAGCGAACAGGCCGCGACAAAACGTCCATAATGTTTTCCACCCTTCATCAGCCCGGCGCGTTGGCGCATGCGCTCGCTCCCTTTGCCAGGAACCGCATCAATATGACCAGAATCGAATCCAGGCCATCCAAAACGGCTCCCTGGGAATATCTGTTCTTTCTGGATCTTGAAGGGCATATCGGCGACAGCCACATGATCGACGCCCTTGACGAAGTCCGGCGCGAAGTGACCAATCTGAAACTGCTGGGTTCCTATCCCATGGGCGCTCCGGAAAACCATGAAAACATGACGCCCCCTGTATCGGAACCCTGGAAGGAAGCCCCCTACCGGATCAATCCGGAAATGCATACGGCTGATTTACACGCGCCCGCCCGAGCGGCCGCCGGTGAATGATTGCGCGGCGAGGAACCGTAACATGTTGAAACCAAGGAGTATCGCCGTCGTTGGAGGCCTGGGAAAAATGGGCTCCTTGATGGCGCGGATATTTAGCGGCGCCGGATTTCCGGTGGAAATCCTGGATAAGAAGGCCGGGGATGTGCGCTGGGACGCCGTGTCGCGCCATGACGTTACGATCATCGCGGCCCCCCTGCCGGTCATGGACACGGTGGTCAGGGAAATCGGACCATTCACCCGGAAAGACGGCGTGGTAATTGACATCGGTTCTCTCAAACAGGAGCCGATCCAACAAATGCTTTCACACTGCCAGGGCGAGGTAATAGGCAGTCATCCCCTATTCGGGCCCGCGACCACGGATCTCAACGGCCAGATTGTTTTTACCTGCCCGGCCCGGTCCACAAACTGGATGGACTGGTTTCAATCATTTTGGGAAAGAAAAGGGGCGCGAGTGGTGGAAATTGACGCCGCGCGGCATGACAAGCTGATGGCGACCGTTCAGGCGCTCCGGCACCTCTATTTATTCAGTTTCGGTCACAGCCTCATTCGATTGGGATTCGATCTATCGACCGACCTTCCGCTAGCCGGACCCTGGTTCAGCGATCTTGTCTCCATGCTGCGACATCATGTACAGCAAGGCCCCGCCATTTATAACGATCTGGCCAAGGCCAACCCCCATACCAAAGCCATGCTCAATCAGGTCGCGGAATCCGTTGAGGTAATGCGCGACGCCTACCAATCGGACGATCCCACGCCTTTCCATAATCTGATCGGGGAGATTACCCGGTATTTCGATCAGCCGCAAACGGCGGGCATGCTATCGGTTGAAACGGAAGCTTCATCCGTTCAAAAGGCCGGCTGAAAGCCACGCGGTCAAGCCGCTTTCATGCCATCCATTTCCGTGTCATACAGCTTCCATTGTTCCAGGTAGGCCGCTTCAAAAGACCGCTTTTCAACGTATTTGCGGGCGTTGTCCTTCATGGTCCGCAGCGTGTCCGGATTATCCGCAAGGTTCAGAATCGCCTTCACATACGCGTCGACGTCTTCCGCCGGTATGATGTGACCGGTTTCCCCGTCGATCAGATTCTCCATGGGACCGCCCTGGTCGCTGACAATGACCGGCAAGCCTGACGCCTGCGCCTCCAGCACCACATTCCCGAAGGTGTCGGTCGTGGAAGGAAAGATGAACAGATCGCTGGAAGCGTACGCTTCGGCGAGATCCTCTCCCGAAAGATACCCGGTAAAGGTGACCGGCGTACCCCGCAGCGCGAGTTTCATTTCCTCCAGATAGGGCCCTTCGCCCACCACCACCAGATGGATTTTCTTACGGGCCGAGGAGACTTTTTTGAACACCTCCACCAGCTTGGGCAGGTTCTTTTCCTTGGACACGCGCCCCACGTAGAGGAGCTTGAACTCGCTGTTCTGGACCTCGTAATTCGTTTCCAGGAATCCGTTTCGTTTGGCCGGGTGAAAACGTTCGGTGTCGATGCCGCGGGGATAGAACCGGACCTTCTCTTCGTGTATTCCCTTGGATATGAGCTCATTGCCGGTGGCCAGAGACGGAACGAACACGGTGTCCATCTGATTGTAGAACCAGATCATATAGCTCCAGGCCGCCTCTTCCAGACCCGCGTCGCTGGTAAGTTCGCTCACGTATTGAGGCAGGGCCGTATGGTAGGTTCCATGAATGGGCAGTTTCAGGATCCTGGCTATGGCCAACGCCGCCAGGCCGATGGGGCCGGGAGTCGCCGCGTGGATAAGATTGATTTCATTCTCGTAGCAGTAATCGAGCATTTCCAGCAGCGGCGGATAATACAGCTTCATTTCCGGGTATTCCGGGAGATCGACCATTCCTATGGGCTGAAAATTGACCACGCCGGGAGCGTTCGGTTCCGGGCCGCAGGTTATCATGGTCAGGTTCTGTTTATTCTTTTGCGCAAATTTCACCTGCATTCTCAGTGTCTTGGCGACTCCATTGACTTCGAAGAAGGTATCGGTGAAATGACCGACATTTAATTCGCGGTCCGGCGCTGGCTCTTTTTGCAGATTGAAATGCTCTTTGAGCCGTTGCGTGGTCAGACGGCCCTTGGAGAACAGCGTGTAGGATACGAAATACGGCGCCAGCATGGTGTACAGCGCTCCGGCCGAACCGATTTTCTGGAATATGTCAAAGAGGTTTGCCCCGGAAAGGCTCTCCAGAGCCGAATCCGCGAACTGCCGCAGGATTTTTTTCGATACCTGGTCCACAAAGCGGTGCCAGACGTTTACCATTTCCTCCGGATCGCGTTTGGGCGAATTCATCGCGCCGTTGATGACCGGGTCGCCGAAAATGATGTTGCGGGCTTCCTGCTGGGTCAAACCTTTCATGGAGAGCGGATTGGTTTTTGAAAAGGATTTGCGCATGCGGTAGGTGACCATGCATTTTATGCGATCCAGAAAATGTTCCTCTTCACCGGCGCTCGAAGTAAGGACGCGGTTGGCAAACTTTAATAAAAGGTCGCGGCTGACGTACCGGCCGAGTCCGAATTTCGATCCGTAAAACTGGTAGGCGATGCTGTACAAGGTGTGGGCCAGCTTTTTGGGATTGGAAGCGTGTCCCCTCACCTGGGTTTTTCCCAGGGTCATGTTCCTCAGGAATTCGACGACGTTTTTAGCGTCCGTAACCTCCGTATATTTGCTCGCAATGTGCAGTGAAGAATGGTCGTCCGATCCTCCTATCAACGTCTTTTGCCAGGAGTTTTCCCCGTACGGTTCGATGCCGCGCTTATCCGCCAAAAGCTCCAGATCCTCCTTTTGGAGAAGCTGGACCAGCGCGCCCAACGCTTCATTTTGAGCGTCATCGCGGGCGCCGTTTTGTTCGAATATATTGAAAAGCAGCAACATCTGCTCGAAATGTTCCATGGTAAGGCGTTCGTTGGGAGAGTACAGAGGGTGCGCCACCGCGTGCGCGATATTCTGGGATCTCAGATAGGGAACCAGCTCAAAGACGTCTTCCCTCAGGCGGGTAATGTCTTCGTGCTGCTTCTCGGTTACATCATACGCCAGCACATGAAGCTTGCATTTGTCTTCCGGGAAATAGGTGGTTATCTCTTCACTGACAAAGGCGCCTTTCAGATGCGCGATCTCCAGACTGCCGCGCAGGGAATTGTGATCCGTGATGGTCACCAGATCCATACCGCGTTCGCGCGCTGTTTTGTACAGCGCCAGCGGTTCCGTATAGCTTTCCGAACAGCCGATCTTCTGCAGCACCCACTGAGACGGCCGGGTGGAGTATTTGGAATGCGCATGAAGATCAGCCTTCAAGCTCTTAACGCTCATAATGGCGTCCTCCGTTTTTCTGGTCAATTCCGGGCTCAAGGCGCGTCAATGGCCGGTTTGATGAATAACTGCTGCAATTCCCGGTTGAGGTATGGTATTAAACGCGACGCGACCGGCCTTTTTGTTTCTAGCTCTGAGGCTTTTTTTAACCGTTTATTGTTCAGCTTTGGTTTGTTTTTGCTCTTTTTTCCTTTTAAAGACCTTAAGCGTTCGATTAGTATGGTATGTAAATACAGTTAGTTACATTACGCCGACGGGCGCGCCGGAGCTGTTTCGGCTTGCGTCCGCCGACCAAAACATCTGGAAACCCGTGATGCCCGAACAAAAAAAATCGCTTACCCTGGAGGAGCTTGACGAAATCGAAGCGCGTCTGGCTCTGGGAAACGTGCGGCCCGACGACGTTACCCGTCTCGCGCAAACCGTCAGGATGTTGTTGCATAAAGGAACAGCCGAACCGGCCGTTGAACAAAAGAAGACCGTACGGCGGGCGGGCGAGCCGGCCGCTTCAAAAGTAGAACGCCGGCCCGCGCCGACGCCCGTGGAAGGAAAACCGGTGGAGATTTTCACCGACGGCGCCTGTCAGGGAAATCCCGGTCCAGGAGGATGGGGCGTGGTGCTGCGGTCCGGGAGCGACGCCCGGGAACTTTCCGGTTACGAGCCCGAGACCACGAACAATAGAATGGAACTGACCGCCGTCATCAGGGCGCTCGACTCCTTAAAAGGGACGCGCGAAGTCAGTCTTTGCACCGACTCCCAATACGTGAAAAAGGGCATTACGGAGTGGATCAACACCTGGAAAAAGAACGGATGGCGGACGGCGGCCCGTCAACCGGTGAAAAACGCCGACCTGTGGAAAACGCTCGATGAATTGAACGGACGGCACCAGGTGACCTGGCGCTGGGTGCGGGGCCACAGCGGTCACCCGGAAAACGAGCGATGCGATGAGCTGGCCCGTCGAGCGATCGCCACGAGAAAGCGGTAATCCCACATTCCGCCCGGCGTCCGCCCGACAAGCGGCGGGAAAGGCGCCGGCCGCGGCGCCTTACTGATGCTTCGTTTTTTCCTGTATGCTTTTCACCGCCTGAAGCGGCAGGTACGCCTTTCCGGTATCCGGCGCAAAGACCACCACCCCGTCCAGATCGCTGTTTGAACCCTGCGTGATGAGTATATTCTTATTGACCGGCAGCTCGCAGGTGAGATCCTTCACCTTGATTTTGACCACCGGGTTGTTTTTATCCGATTCATCGATAGTGACCTGCCCGTCGGGAAACGCGGTCGCGGCGTCCACGAACAGGGTTTTGTTCAGCTCGTCGAGATCTACGCCCAGCGCCCGGGCGGTTATCTTCCCTATATCCGGCCCATCCACAACCCCCGAAGGCCGGCCGGGCCCGAAAGCGCTCAGCGGAACATCACCGCCCACATGGCCGTGGGTGGTCCAGCCGATCACCGTATAGTTGGACGACAACACCTCCCCCAGGGCGTAATAGCCGCCTTTTTTTATATCCTTCTGGCGCCGCGCGACTTGCAGGATTTGATTGGCGATATCGTCGGTTATGTCCAGGCCCCACCCCTTTCTGACCATTTCCTTTATTCCCTCGACGGAGCCGCTGTCTCCATCCTTCCACATGCGGGAGGTGGACATGGTTATCTTTTTCAAAGGCTCCAGAAGCGTTTCCACCTTTAATTGCGAATAGGTCCGGGAGGTCGAGGCGTTTCCCAGGGACATGCCGCCGGTGTTATGGTCCGAAAGGGCCAGCAGCAGGGTATGGCCGTCCTGTCTGGCGAAATCGAGGGCCACCTGGACCGCCTTATCGTACATCAGCAAATCGCTGAGCAGATGTCCGGGATCATTGGCGTGGTCCGCCCAATCGACCTGGCTGGCTTCCACCATCAGAAAAAAACCGTCGGGATCTTGTGACAGCAGCTCGATGGCCTTTCGGGTCATCTCGGCCAGCGTCGGCTGCTGGGGAGCGGTCTGGGGCCGATCGATTTCCGCTTCCATATGGTTTTTGGCGAACACGCCGAATACCTTGCCCGTGGTTAAGGCCATCAGGTCGTCACGATTTTCCACAATCCGATAGCCCCGAGCCTGAAGAACGTCGATCAGGTTTTCCCCGTCCGTACGGACGCCGCCCGCCTCCTTGGGCAGCAGATAGCGCTTGCCGCCGCCCAGAACCACATCGATATTCTGGTAAACGGCCTGTTCCATGATGTCGTTTTCCATTGAGCGCAAGGGAGCGTGCGCCATGTACGCGGCCGGTGTGGCGTGGGTTACGCGCGACGTGGCCACGATACCGACCGCCTTTCCCTTCAGCTTCGCGCCTTCCAGCACCGTGGCCAGAGGCCGGTACTCAAGGTCTTGCGGCGGCCGGCTCAGGGTCGACAGCACGTCGCTTTTGGGCCCGACGCTGATAAGCTTATCCGAGGTCCGGTAGCCGGTGGCGTAGGCGGAAGCCGTGGGGGCCGAATCCGCGATGACCGAGTCCGCGATGTAGGTTTTAACCGCTCCCACGCGCAACTCGTCAAAGCTGAGCGGAGAGCCTTTGAACCAGCGCGCCAATGTGTATTGTTCGCTGGAACAACCGTCGGCGATAAGAACAATCACGTTTTTGGCGTTTTCGGCGATAGCGTTCCCGGCGAGCGCGCAGAATAGCGCCACCGGGAGAAGCGCCCATAGTGTCATCTTCTTGTAGAACCGCATCACTTGAATCCTTATGAGTGTGAGGGGAGGTCAGGCGAGAATACCACCATAAACGGATTATCCACTGTATCCCATTAGCGTCCCGTTATCAGCCGGTTAAATATCAATGAACCATATCACCCCCGGCAGGTGTCCGCCCGGTCCTGTTTGGGCGGGAATTCATGAATTGACGACGCGCGCGGGGCCGGGCGCCGGATCGGAGTCACGCCGCGGGGGAAAGGCGCGCATCTGCGCGCATGACAATGTCTGAACCCCATGTTATAAATGACTTAAACTGCATTCATACAACCTTTTGGCGAAAGAGAAAAGCAATGAGCGACCCTACCTTTAATAAAACCTCCCCTGAGGAGCAAGACGAGTCTCTGAGGAAAACGGAACGCGCCATGACTTCGGCCCTGAAACGGCTGCGCGCTCGCATCGTCACGGGCCTGTTTTTGCTGGCCCTCTCCATAATCGGTGTGGGGATAACCGATTACGCGCCCAAAAGGGCCTTTACCTACTGGCTGATCATGGTTCCGCTTTTCGGCATTATCTGTATCGTACACGCCTGGCGCGCCACCAAACGGGGAGACCGCAAAATCACCGTCGGGCTCCTGCGGCGCCAGCTTCTGCATTGGGCGGGGCTCTTGTTTTTCGTCTATATTATCTGGCGTCTGGTCAATATCGGCGAGGTGGGAGCGGACGTGGCGGGGCTGTTCACCCTCATGCTGCTGGCGCTGACAACGTATCTGGCCGGTGTCCACTTTGACTGGATGTTCATTCTGATTGGCGGTGTCCTGGCCGTGATCGCGGCTTCCGCGGCCATCGTCGAACAGTACCTGCTGCTCTGGATGATTCCTATCGTTTTGATCGCGGCCCTGTTTTTACTGTTCAAATTCCGCTTTCACGGAAAAAAAGAGGCGTCTTGACGCTGAGGAATTATGATCGGGGAAAACTTTTTCGTGAAAAAGATTTTCCCCGGACCCCTTTCAAAAAGCTTCCGGCTTTGAAGAGCTCTCCATTTCTGGTTTCCCATTACATACGAAATCTTTGACTTAGAGGAAGTTGAACGTTTTTGGAGGGGGTGTGGGGGGACCTTTTTTCAAAAAGGTCCCAGCCACTTTGCTAAAATTCAATCCATGAACTGGCCGCCGTTCACATCGATTATTTCACCCGCCAGATAGCTGGCGTCCTCGGAGGCCAGAAAGACGGCCACGCGGGCCGCTTCCTTCACCGCGCCGACCCTGCCCATGGGTATTCCCGCGACATAGCTCGAATAGTCGCCCGCCGCGAGCGTCCTGGTCATGTCCGTTTCAATAACGCCGGGGGCCATGCCGTTTACGTTCACTCCGTACGGCGCCAGCTCTCTTGCCAGGGATTTGGTGAAACACATGATGGCCGCCTTGGAGGCCGAATAGTGGGCGCCGGCCACGATACCGCCGACCTTGCCCGACAGCGAGCCCAGGTTGATGATTTTTCCCGAGCCCTGCTTCTTCATGCCGCCCATGACCGCCTGGGAGCAGAGAAAGGTACCCTTCAGGTTGACGGCCATAACCAGGTCCCATTCATCTTCCTGAATTTCCTCTATGGCGCCCATGCGGCATATGCCCGCGTTATTGACCAGGATATCCACCCGGTTCCAGGCCTTAACCACCTCGTGCGCGGCTTTCCGGACCTGAGAGCGTGAAGAAACATCCACCACCTGGGTCATCGCCGGAACTCCGAGGGCCTCTATGGCCGATTTGACTTCGGCCAGCGCGCTCTCGTTCACATCCCAGACCGAAACCCAGGCCCCTTCGCGGGCCAGTTCCAGAGCGATGGCCCTGCCTATGCCGCTCGCCGCTCCGGTTACAATGGCAATCTTGTCCTTGCAGCGCGTCATGAGCTTCTATTGCTCCCCATAGTCGATAAGTTCGATGGTGTTGCCTTCGGGATCTTTCATGTAGGTGGCCCAGACACCGGGACGGAGATTTTGCGGCGGGCAGTTGAAACGTACGCCCTTGCCCACCAGTTCTTCGTACAGGCTATGAATATTGCGCACGGAAAACGCGAAGTGGGTGATGCCGAAATCGCACTGTTGGCAGATTCGCTGTTCTTGTCCTTCGGGTGAGCGCCACCTGAAAAGCTCGATCCTGGTTCCGTAGCCTATCAGCATGACGATATGCGCGTTTGCGTCGGGCATGCCCACCACCGATGACAGTTTTTCGCCGTCGCGTTGAGGCATGTCCCATTCGACATCAAAACCAAGAGCGTCCCGATAGAAGGTTAGCGCCTTCTCCATATCCTTTACAGAAACAGCAACGTGACCCCAACTCGCGTCCATGTAAACCTCCACTCAGAAATCGAGGCGGATCACCATGATCCGCCTCCCGCATTATTAGCCTATTTCTGATAAGGTTTCCAACCGCTTTCTTCCAGGGTCAGGGAAACGTCCTTGGCGGGAATGACTTCCACCGGTTTGAGATAAGGGGAATCGTAGTATTTGGTCTTTTCCGTCACTTCGCCGATAACGACCGGGGTCTGGACCTGATGGTCTTCCTTGCGCATGGTCAGGACACCCACCGGACCTTCCCACTCCAGTCCTTCAAAGGCCTTGATAACCGCGTCGACGTCAAACGTTCCAGCCTTTTCCACCGCCGCCAGGTACATCTTTGTTCCGATATACCCTTGCATGGCCACAAATGACGGCCATTTGCCGTCGGAATTCTTATGGTACGTTTCCTCGAACTTCTTGGCTTCCGGCGTATCCACGCCCAGGGTATACATGGCGGAGTCCACGTCGCCCATGGCCTTTTCCCCGGCCACGGCCATAACCGCGTCGTCATCCAGGAACGTGCAGCCAATGGGGATCTTCATTCCCAGCTCGCGGCCCTGGACAATGAGTTGCGTCAGGTCGGTGCCCCAGTTGCCGGTAATGACATATTCGGCGCCCGAAGCCTGGATTTTGCTGATGTACGGCGCGAAGTCCTTATTAAAGACCTTATGAAATTCCTTGCCCACCACTTCCGCGTCGGGAGCTATGGCCTTGATCGCCATTTCATAGAAGGTGGCCACGTCATGGCCCCAGGAATAGTCCTGGTTGATCAGAAATACCTTCTTCAACCCTTTCTTGCCGAAATACTGCGCCAGGCCTTTCACGTGCATGCCCGCGTTGAGGCAGGTTCTGAAGACGTAGGGGTTGAAATTTTCGCCCGTGATGCCCATGGCTTCGGCGGCGACGTCAAGGAAGATGGTTTTATATCTCGGCATCTGTTGAGCGATCGCGCCGCCTACGCCCGACGATGAGCCCTGAATGATGACCTGGCACTTATCGTTCAGAACCATCTTTTTCAGCTTCTGAACCGCTATTTCGCCCTTCATCTGATTGTCTTCAACCACCACTTCGAGCTTTTTGCCCAGCACGCCGCCCGCGTCATTGGCTTCCTTGACCGCGGTTTCCACGCCCCAGATGATCCGGTCGCCGTTGGATTTAAAGGCCCCAGACCTGATTTCGTTGATACCCAGCTTCACCACATCCTCGGCGTAAACACTCGGAACGATGAACGCAAGCGCGACGATGGCCGCCATAAACCACACAAATTTCTTCATGCCAGTACCTCCTTGACCAAACGTTTCTTCTATTCGCAGGACGGCGCGGGATCGCCCGCGCGGCCCTTACACCTCAAGGTAGTGCTTGCGGATGTCTTTTCGTTCTTCCAATTGCTCCGGTGTCCCGGTCCATTTGATTTCGCCCTTGCTCAGCACATAGATGCGGTCGGCCAGCCCCAGACATACGTGCAGCTTTTGCTCGACCAGCAGGACCGTGGTTCCGTGATCGTTGATTTGCCGGATGACCTGATTGACCCGTTCCACAATGATGGGGGCCAAGCCTTCGGTCGGCTCGTCGATAAGAATCAGTTCCGGGTTGCCCATAAGGGTGCGGGCGATGGTCAGCATCTGCATTTCCCCGCCGGACAGAACGCCGCCCTTCTGGTTCTTCCGCTCCGCCAGCCGGGGAAAATACTCGTACGCCCGATCCAGGTCCCAGCCGTCGGCGACCTTTTTGCCCATCTGACCGGGCTTGATACCCATAATCAGATTCTGATGAACCGTCAGGGTCGGGAAAATCCAGCGTTCCTCGGGCACGAGTCCCACGCCGGACATGGCCACTTCATGCGACTTTTTGCCGGCTATTTCCTCGTCCTTAAACCGGATCGAACCGGTTCGAGCCGGCGCGAGCCCCATAATGGTATGAATGGTCGTGGTTTTACCCACACCATTACGGCCGACCAACGCCACGATTTCCTTTGAGTTTACCGAAAGGGAAACATCAAAAAGAACATGGCTCTGCCCATAGTACGTATTGACTTTATCCAGTTCGAGCATGGCGGTTACGACCCCAGATAGGCTTCTTTCACCAGATCATTGCCGCGAATTTCTTCCGGCGTTCCGCTGGCCAGAATTTCCCCATAGTTGATGACGGTGATCTTGGTGGCGAGTGTGAACACCACTTCCATATCGTGTTCTATGATGATGAGCGTTTTACCCTGCGTCAGCCGGTCGATCAGCTTTACCGCGTCGCGTGTCTCGTCAATGGACATGCCCGCAGTCGGCTCATCCAGCAAAATCATTTGCGGATCGGAAGCCAGGGTAAGCCCGATTTCCAGAGCGCGCTGCTCGCCGTAGGAGAGTTCGCCCGCCATATGGTCATGCTTATCGGACAGACCGATATCCTCCAGCACGGACAAGGATTCCCGGTTGACGGCGCCCATGGCCTCGATGTTCCTGAAAAAATCGAACCGGATGCGCCGCTTGGACATAATGACCGCGCGCACGTTTTCCAGGACGGTCAGACCGGGAAAGACATTGGTTATCTGAAACGAGCGCGCCAGCCCCAGGCGGCTTATACTGTGCGGCGACATCCCCGTGATGTCCTTCCCGTTGAACACGATTGAGCCGCCGCTCGGTTTGTAGCGTCCGGTCAACAGGTGAAACAGCGTGGTCTTACCGGCGCCGTTGGGTCCTATGATCGCCTGCCGGTTACCTTTACCGACTTCGAAACTGACGCCGTTGATCACCTGGACCCGGCCAAAATTTTTCTTTAAGCCTTCTACGCGCAGCATGCTTTTCCCGGTGTTAGTATGGACTATGATGACGCCGGCTCGGTCTTGGCGCCGCTCCAGAACTTATTTTTTATGGTTATCAACAGACCGCTCAATCCCTGCGGCGCGTACATGACCAGCAGCACGAACACCGCTCCCTGGATAAGCGCCCAGTGCTCGGTCAGGGTGCTCAACGTGTCGTTCAGCCAGGTCAGGAAGCACGCGCCCAGAATGGGGCCCCAGAAATGGCCGCCTCCACCTATGAAGGTCATGATCAGCACGTCCGAGGCCTTATCCAGATTGATGAAGGTAACCGTGACGAACTCCTGAAAAGCGCCCGCCAAGGCGCCCGCCAGCCCCGCGAAGAACGCCGAAATAACGTAGATGAGCGCCTTGGATACGTAGGTATTGAAGCCGATGAACTGGGCGCGGTCTTCGTTTTCGCGCATGAGCTCGTTCAGGCGCCCCAGCGGGGTTCTGGTGAAATGCCAGCAGAACCAGGCGCTGAGAATCACGATAACCACCACGAAATAATACCAGTTCACCGTCGGAAACATGTCCACATGTCCCAAACCCGGTATGCTCAACTCCGGGCGCATGGCCGCCACGCCGTCCTCGCCTCCGGTCAGCGATCTCCATTTTTCCGCCGCGGCGTAAATGAGCGCGTTGAGGGCCAGGGTGATAAGCGCAAAATAGGTCCCGCCCAACCGCACCACAAAAACCCCGAACACCACCCCGAGCAGCGCTCCGCTGACGCCGCCGGCCAAAATGCCCGGAATCATGCTGAATCCGAGACGCTTGAACAGAATGATCGCCGTGTACGCGCCTATGCCGAAATAGGCGGCGTGGCCGAACGAAAGCAATCCCGCCTGACCGAAGAGCACATTATAGCTGAGGGCGAAAAGCGAATAGATCAGCATGGTGATAACCATGTTGAGCTGATATTCGGAGATAAACGCGGGAAGAACGGCCACCACGGCCAGGGCCGCCGCCGTAACGATCCATCTTTTTTTGCTTTCAGTCGTCATTTGCTTTCACCCAAGAGCCCATGCGGTCTGAATATGAGCACCAGCGCCATGAGCAGGAATTCGAACACGATCGCAAACTGGGGCAAAACAAGAATGCCGATGGACTGCAACTGGCCGATCAGCAGCGAAGCGATGAGCGCGCCCTCGATCGAACCCAGACCGCCGACCACCACCACCACGAACAGGTCGATGATGATCGTCGACGCCATGCCGGGGTTGGTGATCAGGTAGGGGCCGCCTATGACCCCGGCCAACCCCGCCAGCCACGCTCCCATGCCGAACAGCAGCAGAAACACGCGCGGCACGTTGAACCCCAGCGCCCCCACCATCTCCTTTTTGGAAACAGCGGCCCGGACAATGATTCCCGCCCTTGTTTTGAACAGCACCAGAAACAAGAACGCGAAGACCAGGAACGATATGAGCAGGATGAACAGGCGGTACACGGGGTATTCCACGCCCAGCATGGGAACGGAGCCGTCCAGGATGGGGGGCAGCGTCACCGCCAGCGGCTCGTTGCCCCAGATTATCTTGACCAGCTCCTCGATGATATAGGCCATGCCAAAGGTGAGAAGCAATTCGTGCGCGTGACCGTACACATGGACTTTGCGCAGAAAAAAGCGCTCGATCACCATGCCGATGGCCATTACCGCAAAGGGCGCGATAAGGAGACTGAGCCAGAAGTGTCCGGTGAGCCTCAAAACGGAAAATGAAAAGTAAGCGCCCAGCATGTAAAGCGCCCCATGGGCGAAGTTGAGCACTCCCATCATTCCGAAAATGAGGGTCAACCCGGAAGCCACCAGAAACATGAGCATCCCGTACACCAGTCCGTGGAGCGCCTGGATAGGAAGCGAGGAAAGAATTTCCATGTGGACACGACTCGCTTTCGTAATATTTTAAATTTTTCGCTATAAGCGGCTTACCAGTGTAAAAAATGTACTCTATACTAATTGAAAAGGCGCATTTCATTAATTTATAACGGCTTTCCCGTGCGCGTCAATGAGGATTAATCGTTTTTAGGCGCGTGAACCGCCAGTTTGTTCCATTCCATGGCCGCCTCCATGACCGCTTCGCTCAAGGTGGGGTGAGGATGAACGGCTTCCGCCAGGTCTTCCACCGCCGCCTCCATGGTTTTGGCCACTACCGTTTCGCCGATAAGCTCGGTGGCGTGGGCGCCCAGTATGTGAACGCCCAGAATGGCGCCGTTTTCGGCGTCTCCCACGATCTTCACAAAGCCGTCGGTGGCCCCGATGGCCATGGCGTGGCCGTTGGACGGGTAGGGGAACTTGCCGATTTTTACCGGCCGGCCGGCGCTCCGGGCTTGCTCCTCCGTCAGCCCGATGGAGCCGATCTCGCTGAAACTCCACACGCAGCGCGGGATCATTTCGGTCTTCACCCGCCGGGAGCCGCCCTGAATATTCTCCACCGCCGCTTCGGCTTCGGCCGAGGCCTTATGGGCCAGCATCATCCCGCCGATAACATCGCCGATGGCGTACACGCCGCGCAGGCTCGTTTCCAGCTTCCAGTTTACCTTAATGAACCCGCCGTCGAGCGCCAGCCCCAGTTTTGCGGCGTCTATCCCATCGAGAGCCGGGGCGCGGCCGGTGGCCACCAGAACGCGGTCCGCGACGGCGCGGCGCGGCTTTCCCGCTTCGTCCTCGAAATCGATTCCCGCGCGCCCGTTCCGGACCGACACCGCTTTGACCGAGGATTTGAGATGCAGGCTCACGCCGCTTTGGGTGAGCAGCAGCCGCATGACGCGCCGGACGTCAGAGTCTTCGGTGATCAGAATATCGGGCAGGAGTTCGATAATGGTCACGTCGCTTCCCAGGGACCGGTAGATGGAGGCGAACTCCATGCCGATAACGCCTCCGCCTATAATGACCAGGCTTGCGGGGATCTCGAGCGGGTTGAGCGCCTCGTCCGTGGTCTGGATAATCTCGCCGTCAACCTTGATAAAGGGCGGGACGGCGGGACGCGAACCGGTGGCTATGACGATGTTCTCCGCGCGAATTTCCCGGGACAGCCCTTCGGGGTCCACGATCCTGACGCTTTTGGCCCCGGTCAGCTCGGCGCCGCCGCGCGCCGTCTCGATCCCGTGGCTGCGTATGATCGTTCCCAGGCCGTCCACCAGCGTCTTTACGACCTTATTTTTTCTGGCCACCATTTTTTCCAGCGCTATGGACACCCCGTGAGCGCCCTCCAGAACCGGCGACTGTTTCACGCTGTCCAAAAGTCTGGTGTCATGCACAAAGCATTTGGCCGGAATACAGCCTTTGTTGAGGCAAACCCCGCCCAGGGCCGCCTTCTCCGCCAGGAGAACCTTCAGCCCGCTCTGGGCGCCGCGGATGGCCGCCGTGTATCCGCCGGGCCCTCCGCCGATAACCGCTAAATCGTACATCACCGCTCCCGACTTTCCTATTGGACCAGAAAGGTAAACGCCGGCCGCTCCAGCTTCCATTTGAGATTCTGCAGAAAATCCGCGGCCACCGCTCCGTCAATGATCCGGTGATCGACCGAAAGCCCGAACGTGGCGATGGTTCGCGCCTTGACCTCCCCCTTGTCCAGATAGAGTTCCTCTCTCGTCTTGCCGATGGACAGAATGCCGCTCTGCGGAGGATTCAGAATGGCGGTGAAACACACGATGTCGTACTGCGCCAGACTGGAAATGGTAAACGTTCCCCGTCCCATTTCGTCGGCGGTAAGCTTGCCCGCGCGGGCCCGCCGAACCAGATCCATCCGCTGACGCGCGATGTCCGCCAACCCCGCGCGGTCGGCTTGAGCGATGGCGGGCACCATAAGCCCATTGTCCATGGCCACGGCCAAACCCACATTGATTTCCGGCTGGACGTGGATTTCCTGCCCCCGCGCCTGCGCGTTCATGATGGGAAAATCCAGAATGTTCAACGCCACCGCCTTTATCAGGAAGTCGTTGACCGAAGGCCGCAGCCCGAATTTCTTCTCGAAATCCTCGCTAACCTGTTTCCTGAAACCCAGAAGGGGGTCCATGGCCACGTCGGCGAAAAAGTAGATGTGCGGAGCCGTAAAGGCGCTTTCGGACATGCGGCGCGCGATCACCCGCCGGATGTTGTCCATGGGGATGACTTTTCCGAAATCGGGCGACCTGGCGTCCGCCACGGCCCGCTCCACGTCGGAAACCATCACCCGGCCGCGTACGCCGGTCCCGGCTATACCCGCAAGCGGCGTTCCTTCCTTTTCGGCCAGTCTCCTGGCCAGGGTGGAAGCCTTCATCCCCGCGCCGCTGACCGCCGCCCGCACGTCGCGCAGCAGGATTACGCCGTCCGGCCCCGTTCCGGTTACGGCGGACAGGTCGATTCCCTGGTCGCGCGCCAGTTTTCTGCCGGCGGGCATGACCCGCGCCGGGCCGGAAGGCTGGGGCGGCGGAAGCGTTTCCCGAAGCGCGTACGCGGTGGGCCGCTCGAGCGCGGCGGCTGGAGCCGGTTCCGCCGCGGGCGCAACCTCGTACGTTTCGGACAGCTTTTCGCCCGGCTCGGTTATGACTCCCACCACGGTCAACACCGGTACTTCCTGGTTGACGGGTATTACTATTTTAGCGAGGATTCCCGACGCCGGGGACTCCACTTCCGTCGCCACCTTGTCCGTTTCCACGATGAAAATGATTTCCCCTTTTTGGACGCTATCGCCCTCGCGCTTCAGCCATTCCACGATCTTGCCTTTTTCGACCGTGATGCCGAGCATGGGCAGAACAACTTCGGTAGCCACTGACTTTCTCCTCCCTAGGCGTATTCCATCAATCGCTTCACGGCCGGCATGATGTCCTTGACATCGGGTATGTAGGCCTGTTCCAGAGGCGGAGAGAACGGCACGGGAGTGTCCGGAGAACAAACCCGCATGACCGGCGCCTTGAGGTATTCGATAGCTTCTTCCGCGGCGATGGCGGCTATCTCGGCCGCGACGCCGGCGGTTTTGTGGCCTTCATCCGCAACCAGCAGTCTGCCCGTCTTTTTCACCGATTCGAGAATGGTCTCCTTATCCAGCGGCGTAAGGGTACGCGGATCCACGATCTCCAGGCCGACACCCTCTTTTTCGGCCTCCTCGGCCGCCCTGAGACTCCGCGTGACCATGGCAAGAGTGGCCACCACGGTTATGTCCGCGCCCCGCCGTTTGATATCGGCCTTGCCAAAGGGGATGGCGTACTCCTCTTCCGGCACCGGGCCTTTTTCCACGTAGAGCTTTTTATGCTCCACGAATATCACGGGATTGTCGTTGCGGATGGCTTCGATCATGAGCCCCTTGGCGTCATAGGGCGTGGACGGCGCGGCCACGTACAGGCCGGGTATGTGCATGAACAGGGAATGGAAACTCTGGGAATGCTGGGCCGCCGCGCCGCGGCCCGCGCCGATGTTGGTTCTCAGCACCATGGGGACCTTTCCCCGGCCGCCGAACATGTAGTGCATTTTGGCCATCTGGTTTATGATCATATCCATGCAGACGGTCGTGAAATCGATGAACATGATTTCCACCACCGGACGCATCCCGGTCAGAGCCGCTCCCACGCAGCCCCCCACGAAACCGGCTTCGGATATGGGCGTGTCCATGACCCGATCCGGCCCGAATTCGTCCTGGAGCCCCGCCGAAACCTGGAAGACGCCGCCGTAGACTCCGACGTCTTCTCCCAGCAAGACTACCCGCTCATCCCGCCGCATGCATTGCCGGAGCGCCTCGTTGATCGCCTGCGCGTAGGTTAATTCTCTCATTGCGCGCTACCCTCCACATACACGTCTTCGTACAGTTCCTCGATGGCGGGAAAATCGCTGGAATTGGCGAAGGCCACCGCGTCGTCGATTTCCTGGAGAATTTCCTTCTGGATCGCCGCCAGCTTGGCGGCGCCGGCCACCTTGTCTTCCATCAACTTGTTGGCCAGGCGCTCGATGGGGTCCTTGGCTTTCCACTGATCGATTTCTTCCTGCGTCCGATAGCGCCTTCCCTGATTGGGATCTCCCTCGTGATGTCCGCGCCAGCGGTAGGTTTTGCACTCGATGAGCGTGGGGCCTTCCTTGGCCCTGGCCCGCCGGACGGCCTTGGACGCCGCCTCGTACACTTTGAAAACGTCGTTTCCGTCCACCACAACGCCCGGCATGTCGTAGCTGGTGGCGCGGATGGCGATGTCCTTAATGGGCTGATGTTTGAACTGGCCGACCGAAATCCCGTACAGGTTGTTTTCGCACACAAAAACCACCGGGGCCTTGCGCAGAGAGGCGAGGTTGAGGCTTTCGTGGAATGTGCCGTTATTGGACGAGGCGTCCCCGAAAAAGCAGGCCGTTACCTGATCGGTACCGCGCCATTGGGCGGACAGCGCGGCCCCCACGGCGATGGGCAGCCCGCCGCCGGCGATGCCGTTGGCGCCCAGAATGCCGATTTCCATGTCCGCGATGTGCATGGAGCCGCCCTTGCCCTTGCAGTAACCCGCTTTTTTGCCGAACAACTCGGCCATCATAAGCTTCAGCTCCGCGCCCTTGGCGATAACATGCCCGTGACCGCGGTGGGTGCTGGTTATATAGTCGTCTTCCCGCAGCTGCGCGCATACGCCCGCGGCCACCGCTTCCTCTCCGATATATAAATGAGCCAGACCCGGCACCTGTCCGCGCGCGTACAGATCGACGATACGCTCTTCAAAACACCGGATTCTGAACATGGTCGCGTATAGATCGAGAAGCGTTTTCTTCGGTATTTTCATGAACTTCCCCTCCTCCTGTCCGGAGCCTTGTATCCGGGATACAAAAAAATCGGATCACGGCCCCCTTTGAGCAAGGCTCATGCCAGCGCCGGCGGAAAGTAAATTTTCCCCTATGTATTTGAATATGCTTAATTTATCGGAAAGCGCCATGGGGCGGCGGATTGATTGTCTCATTGTTCTGTTTTACAATGGGACAATGCTGTCCCATTTTGGGACAGCATCGTTGCGCAACGGCGCCGTTTTCCGTGCGCGGCCTCCCGCCGAACAGGGAAAAAGGCTTGAGCTTGCGACAAACCGCTTTACCGCCGGCGCGAAAGAACGTAGTATCTGGTATTCCGAAAAAAGACCCCGCTGTCGTTCTGCGCTCGCTCGCTGTTCCTGTTCAATTTCCAACGCGCAACAAGGGAGAGTATGAAGTCCGAACAAACAGTGTCCGCGTCTGCGAATTCAGGTTCCGCTCCTCGCGAAGACCCCGTGAGAAGAGGATGGGAAGAGGTTGTGCTGCATGGCTTGAAGCGGCCTTCCGTTGAAATACGCCCGGAAATCCTGGCGTCCTGGGAAAAGTGCCGGGAAAGCAATCTGGACCCGCACAGCCCGAACATGCCTCCTTCCCTCACGGAAGCCCAGCTCAACAAACTTTTGCGGGACAACAAGAAGCTCATCGACTTTTCCCGGCCGGTTATCGAAATGATCGAACTCTCTTCCGAGGGGACCGGTTTTATCGTCACGCTGACCGACAAGGACGGATACGTTCTGATGGTCAGAGGCGATCACGAAATTTTGCGGATGGCGGAGCGCAACTTCTACCTGCCCGGCGCCGTACGCACCAACGAGAGAGCCGGAACCAACGCCATCGGCGTCTGCCTGGTGGAGGGAAAGCCCATACAGATCACCGGCGCCGAGCATTACAAGGAGTTTCACCACCCCTGGACCTGCTCATCGGCCCCCATTCACGACCGCCACGGCGCCCTCATCGGGGCCATCACCCTTTCCGGACAGTCCATCGGCAGGCACAAGCATACCTTGGCCCTGATTACCGTGGCCGCCGAAATCATTGAAAGCAATCTCCGGGAACGCGCGCTCATTGAAGAAAAGCAACGGCTCAACTCCCTGATGACCTCCATATTCGATTCCATCTCCGACGGCGTGATAGCGCTGGACAACTCGCTGGTCATCACCAATCTCAACTGCACGGCCGCGCGCATGCTGGGGCTGGAAGCGGACGCGGCGGTGGGGTCGCGGCTTGACGAGCTGGTAATGCCCGACGTCGAGCTTATCCAGGCCATCAAGGACAAACATCACTTTATCGGAAACGAAACACGATTTGTCTGCCCCGACGGGCAAAAGACCTTTATCTGCCGGGTCGATCCCATAAAGAACGGTGGGGGAAATATCCTGGGCCTGACGCTGGTCATCACCGGCAAACGGCAGGTCCTCAATATCGCCCAGAAAATCGGAGGCGCTTACGCCAAGTACGAATTCAGCGACATAAAGGGACGCAACCCGGTTTTGCTCAAGCAGGTGGAACTGGCCAAGATCGCCGCGCAAGCCAGCTCCCGCGTTCTCATAATCGGTGAAAGCGGCACCGGCAAGGAATTGTTCGCCCAGGCCATTCATAATTTCAGCGACCGCAGGAACGAACCGTTTGTGGCCATTTCGTGCGCCGCCATTCCGCGCGATCTCATTGAAGCCGAGCTGTTCGGCTACCGCGGAGGCGCGTTCACCGGCGCCCGCCGGGACGGCCAAGTGGGGAAATTCGAACTGGCCAACCACGGAACGCTTTTTCTGGACGAAATCAACGGCCTGCCTCTGGACCTGCAAGCCAAGCTCCTGCGGGCCCTGCAGCAAAACGAAATCATGCGTTTGGGCGACACCCGCGCCATTCCGGTCGATGTGCGGATTATCGCGGCCACCAACACCGATCTTTTCAGCGAAGTCGAAAACGCCAATTTCAGGGAAGATCTGTATTACCGGATCAACGTGGTGGAAATAGTCATACCTCCGCTGCGGGAACGGATGGAAGACCTGGAACCGCTGCTCGAACACATCATGAACCGTCAGTACCGGAAACGGGGGACCCGGCCGGACATAGCCGGGGAAACCCTGGAAGTAATGCGGGAATATCACTGGCCGGGAAATGTGCGGGAGCTTGAAAACTACGTGGAACGCGCCGCGCTCATCGCTCAGGGCCGGACCATCCAGAAAGTCCATCTTCCCGAACGGCTGTGGAAAAAGGCCCGGCCCGCGCCCGACGGCGTGGTGGCCCTGCGCGACGGCTACCGGGAAATGATCATGACCGCGCTGGAACGCAGCGGCGGCGCGGTGTCGCTCGCGGCCAAGGAACTGGGAATCGCCCGCAGCACCATGTACCGCAAAATGAAGGAGTTCGGTATTCAGGTTTTTACCGGCCACTGATACGCGTTCAAGGCGGGAGGATATTTTTTCATAGGGCGCGCCCCGCGAATAGCGGGACGCATTACTTATCAACCCTCATCCCGGCCTTCTCCCATAAGGAGGGTGTCGATAAAAGCGTGAAAAGGAATATTGCGGGGGAATTTCTCCCCCCGCGCCCCCCGTAAGCGATTTCTCGCTTTGCTCGAAATGATACATGCTATGTATCTAAATTTATTATATTTTCAACAACTTAAAGTTTTTGAGGATGGGCGTGGGAAGGAACTTTTTTCAAAAAGTTCCTTCCCACAAAGTTCAAAATCGACAGCCTCCAGAGGGAGAAGGAGACCATTTACTACCTTTCGGGGCTAACGTCATAACCACATCTCTGAAAAGCATTACAGTATCACAATAAAAGTCTTCCCGATCATAGCGCGTGCGAAATTTCCCCGCACGATTGCAATTTTGGCAGAACTCATCTATTGAACGTTTCTGTTCGCAAAGCTCTTAAATCTCATTATGGATGAAGGCCTCTAGAAAGGCGTTTGATCCGGCTCGCAGGTGACGCATGGATTTTCGAATGCTGGTGGTGATGTTCGGCGGTTTTTCCTTCGGAGTAACGCAGTTCAGCATTCCACCCGCCATAGATCAGTTTATGACTCTGTACGGCGCCTCGTACGCCGGCATTTCCGTTCTTATCAGCGCCATGTTGTGGTCGCACGCCCTGGTCCAGGTACCGGCCGGTATCCTGACCGACCGGCTGGGACTGCGGCTGTCGCTCTTGTTTTCCTTTATCGCCCTGTCCGCGGGCAATTTTCTGCCCGCCCTGGCGCCTTCGTTCGGATTGGCCATTACCGGGCGTGTCGTCACCGGCCTGGGGACCGGTTTCGGTTTTATCAGCCTCATGAAACTGGTGGCTCTGTACGCGCCGGGAAGAAGGATCGGGGTGTATCAGGCCTATTTTGCGACGTCCCATTCGGTCGGAAGCATTCTGGTCTACCTGCTGATGCCGGCGCTGCTGGTTTTCACCTGGCGATGGGCCTATGTCATTGCGGGAATTTGCGCGCTCATATCGCTGCTGCTGGCGGGATTCGTGAAAATCGACGCCTCCGGCTCGGCCGCGGCCGCGCCGCTCCACCTTAAACGCGTGCTCCTCTTGCGCGCGGGCTGGGTTCTGGGGCTTATTCACACCCTTGCCTACGGTTCCATCATCAATTTTGGAAACTGGATTCCCTCGCTGCTGGCCGAGGCCCGGCGGATGGATTCGGCCGCCACGCTGGCGTGGGGAGGCGCGTTGGTCCTGTTCGTAAGCGGGATAGGGCGGCTGGGCGGAGGGTTCTTCATGTACCGGATAAAGCCCCGCTCCATGATCATCGGCTCCATACTGGCGCTCTTCGTGACCTACGTAGGGCTTTTATTCCTCCATAGCGCCACGCCGGTGCTGATACTGGCGCTGGTGGCCACGCTGTGGGCGTCCGTCAGTTTCGGCGCGCTCTTCCAAATGGCCGCAGAAGCGACCACGCCCGCGACCATCGGCACGCTTTTCGGCCTGATCAACATGATCGCCAACAGCGGGCTGGTGCTGTTCACCCTGATGTTCGGCTGGTTCAAGGACGTATCGGGCTCTTTTATGGGAGGATTCGTGGTCCTGGGCGCGCTGACCCTGACCGCCCTTATCATGGGACAGAAATTTCTGGCCAGGGAACCGCGCCGTTAAAGGCCCGGGCAAGGTGGTGTTCGACAACACCGTGGCCACGCACCCCTTCAAGCGGATCTTTATTCAGTAGATCGGCGGAACCACGCCCGAACGGCGCAAATCCATCTCCATGATCAAGGCCAGGGGCGCCTCCATGATCCCGCCATTTTTGACGATGAAATGATTCTGATGAACTGAAACGAGGACCGGCGTTTAAAAATCGTCAATAATGGCGTTTATGCGGTTTAAACCCAATACGGCGCTGTTGAAATTAAACGTTTATTTGTGTTACTTGAAGATGGTATACAGAGACGGATGGTACAAACGGTGCGGGATCGGTTGCCGAATCATTATTCCCATGTGGAATTGGATAGTTGGACAATTATGCCCAATCATGCGCACGGCATCATCATATTGACCGTAGGGGCAGGTTTTAAACCTGCCCTGGGATCGTCCGGCAAACCGGAATTCAATCTATTATCCGTTGATGAAACCGGCTTAAAACCAAACCAGAGAACGGGTTTTAAACCCAGGGCGGGTTACAAACCCGCCCCTACCGTGCGCCATGGATTGCCGGAAATCGTCCGAGGATTTAAAACATTTTCGTCCAGGCGCATTAATAAATCACGTGGAACGGTCGGGACGCCGGTATGGCAGCAAAATTATCCCCTCGTTCCCAAGTGCAGAGACTGTGAAAGTATTCAATTTTGTCGGCAAAACTCTACAACATATAGAATACGCTTCTTGTAAAGGCACAGCATATTGTTTGTCAAACTTTGTTATTTATAATATTTTCACAGTCTCGCAACTTGGGGACGAGAGTAAAAAGAGCGGAATCGCATAAATGAGTAAGAAACGAGTACTGACCATCGGACTTGAGTTGGCATCCTCGGATACCGAGCATACATACTTCATCTCGAAAACGTCGCTTCTAGATTGGGACATCGTGCTCTTTAAGCCTGCGATTAGCGACTTTTACAGCTATACGGACTATTACCAAGGGAAGCCAAGCCTTAGCGATAGCTCATCGTTCCGACTCAAAGAGTGCTGTGAGCACTGGCGTCGCGAGATCAAACAGGCCGTCGAAGCGGGCAAAACTGTAATTGTGTACCTGTCGGAACTTGAAGAAGTCTTTGTTGATACCGGACGAAGGTCATATTCCGGTACTGGGAGAAATCAAAAAACCACACGACATGTGACCGAGTACAATAACTATCAGGCCATTCCTGCGGCGTTATCTCCGGTAACAGCAACAGGCAACACAATGAAGTTGTCTGCGCGCGGCGCCGAGGTGCTAGCTCCGTACTGGTCGGAGTTCGAAACCATCACTCAATACAAAGTGCTGCTAACTGATCCAAAAGTGCCGGGCTGCATAGTGACGCGCAGCGGGGATAAACCGGTAGGGGCATTATACCGAAGCAAGTCATCAGCTGGGACGCTGCTCCTTCTTCCAGACATCGAATTTTACTCCGACAAGTTCATAAAAAAGCACAAAGAGGAGACACGCTGGACTTCCGCTGCAGAGCAATTCGCCGCGCGAATGTTGAAAGCGGTCATTGCCCTAGACAAAGCGTTGCGTAGCACAGGGGAGTTTACCCCTGAACCGCCATGGGCTATGGAATCGGAATTCGCTCTCGGGACTGAAAGTGCGCTTCGATTACAATTGCTGGAGGCCGAACGTGAGGCAGAAAAGGCACAGAGACATAAAGAGGACCTGGAGGACCAACTGCAATCCGCCGGCGCATATCGAGCACTCCTATACGAAAAGGGCAAGCCACTAGAAAACGCAATAATCGATGCTCTCCGCTTGTTTGGCTTCACTGCTGCACCGTTTAAGGAGTCTGACTCGGAATTCGACGTGGTCTTCGAGTCAGAAGAGGGGCGCCTTATCGGTGAAGCCGAAGGAAAAGATAACAAGGCGATCAACATCGATAAACTTCGACAACTGGCAATGAACATTCACGAGGACCTTCAACGCGAAAGTGTCACAAAGACTGCAAAACCGGTGCTTTTTGGAAACGGATTTCGCCTACTAAAACCTGGCGAACGCAGTAATCCGTTCACAGAAAAGTGTATTAATGCAGCAGCAACCTCTTCAACTGCCCTGGTACTCACTCCCGATCTTTTCCCGCTAGTGCAGTATCTCGTAGTAACCGCTGATCCAGATTATGCGAGAGCTTGCCGTGAAGCGATGCTCTCGACTACCGGCCGCGTTTCGTTCCCTCCAACACCGAAGGTGGAAGAACCGTCCGACAAGATACAGACCAAGAAAGCGACTTAACAACGCCATCAATGCGGACACGCAATAGCGGCGCTTCGCACCGCCTTTGCACCCGGTTATGGCGAGCGTCCAACTCAACGATAATTATTCTGTCCTAAACTCTTCGCCGGTCTTTGAACATCAGGAATACATTGGGTATGTTTTATTAGCTAAAAAAGGATCTGGATGGCTGTCAATAGAAGCCTTAATTTCCTAGAACCAACCGAACTTTTTATCAACCTATCTGCTCCTCACTCCAACCTTATCCCTGCAGAATTGATAAAATGCCCTCTCGCACCTTTCTTTAACCATTTTAATAACTTGCTCTTCAAAATCATCTATATTTTCCATATCATACCATGTACCGCTTATACTCAGCCCTCCTTTACGCCGCGCGCCTTGAAGAACGTATAACAAAAGGTCCCGTCGGGCCGCGTGGTGTTCAGGAGGTCGTTGATTCCCTTGTCCCAGTCCGCCTCGTCCATCATGCCCGCCCGCAGGGCCTGTTCCCTGACCCCGGCCACCATGGCGGTAAAGGTGTTTTTGGTGAAGCCTTCCACCAGTTCCGGCTTTCGGGCGTCCACGTAGACCATCCGCGGAGACACTTCCACCCTGGCGAAACCCGCCCTGGTGACCAGGGGATAGAGCTCGCGGCCTATCAGGGCGTTTCCGCCCATGCGGGCCTGAATATCGATCAGGCATTGCACCGCGCGGGTGGCCTCGGGGGTCTGGGGGTGGCAGTAGAACGACCCGTGGTCCCCCTCGATCACGGTAATCGTCCCGCCTGGTTTCAACACGCTTCGGGCCCGGACCAGCGCGCCGGCCGGGTCGCTCAGATGCTCCAGCACAAAGCAGATGAACACATGATCGAACGATTCCTCTTCATAGGGCATGTGGAACAAATCGGCCAGTTCGAACTTCACCCGGCCGAATCCGGCCTGGGCGAGCGTGGCTTGCGCCTTTTCCAGGGACTCCGGGTTGTTGTCGATGGACGTTATATGCGCCCCGGGGCTGTGGGAAGCGAGAATGATGGTTTGCGCGCCCACGCCGCAGCCGATTTCCAGCACGCCGCTGTCCGGCGGGAAACGGGTGTCATGATGGAGCAGCTCGCTGAGGGTGTTGGCCTGATCGCACAACCGGTACGTTTCGCGTTCCGAATATCCGTGCACGTATGGCTTCATAGACGGTTCCTCCTTGGGGAAAAACTCAATGGTTCCGCCCTACCATGACATACCGGAGAATCAGAGGTCTTGTACAAAATTGCTGAATTTGCCGGGGGTAACGCCGAAAACGCGTTTGAAGTTGCGGGTAAGATGACTTTGGTCGTAAAAGCCGGTCAACCCGGCCGCGTCCACGGGAGAAAATCCCTTTTTCAGCAGTTCCCTGGCGCGTCTGAGCCTGACCTGCAGCAGATAGGCGTGGGGAGGGACCCCGGTCCTGGCGCGGAAGACCCGTATGAAATGGAAGGCGCTTAAATGCGCGGCTTGGGCCAGCCGGTCGATGGAAATGTCCTCCGCGTAATGTGCCTCGATGTACTCCCTGGCCCGGCGCACGGCCAGGGGCTCCTCGCCGATGACGCTCAAGGCGGGGGGGGCGTCGGCGTGGCGCAGAATCAAGCCCGCCAGCATGTTCAGGAAAAGCGATTCCTTTTCCATGACCGGCGCGCGGGCGCTTTCCAGTTTTAGATGAGTCGAACGGATGGTTTCGGCCAGCGTGGGGTCGTGGATTACCCCGGTCTGAAAATAGGGCAGGTCCCTGGGCCGGCAGGCGATCTCGGCCGCCGCTTTTTGCAGCAGGCCGGTGTCCAGGTAGAACATGCGGTAGGTCCAGCCCGATTCGGCGGCGGCGTGCCCGGTATGCGGCTCGTCGGGATTGGCGAGATTTACCGACCCCGCCGGCGCCACCACGTTGGCGCCCCGGTAATAAAACCCCAGGGCCCCCTGTTCGATGACGCCGACGGCAAAACAGTCGTGGGAATGCCTGGCGAAACGCTGGCTAACGTAGGTGGCGCGCATGAGTTCGAGGTTTCCCAACTCCGGCGCGCGCCAGATTCTGATGTTTTCCTGACCGTCTCGCTGTTTCATAGCGCAAGGATAACGGCGCGGTTTCCAAAGGAACGGATTTTGCCGGACCCGCGATCCTCCGGAAACCGCCGGGTTTAGTTATCCGGGTACAACAGGTATTTCAGCCCGGCGCCTTTTTCGGAAAGCTGAAAGGCCTTTTGCCACTCGGCCAAGGGAAACTCGCCCGATATGAGCGGCTTCATGTTCACTTTTCCTTGAGAGAGCAAGGCCAGGGCGGTGTTCCAGGTTTCATGGTAATGGGTAAAGGACCCTCGAACGGAAATCTCCTTAAAGGTCATCAGATCCACATCGATCTGGGTCGGTTTGCCGTAGAGTCCCACCTGGATGATACGGCCCATTTTGCGGACCAGTTCCAGGCAATCCTGGAAGGCCGCTCCCACGCCGGAGCATTCAAACGCGCACTGAACTCCCATGCCGTTGGTCAGGCCGTCGA